>LWDU01000228.1_pt2 | contig 35470 bp, 21 predicted proteins | sample 727161 | NCBI WGS metagenome assembly LWDU01 (sample SAMN04566230, study PRJNA314399) | hydrothermal vent metagenome | isolation source: deep sea hydrothermal plume seawater | place: Mexico: Gulf of California, Guaymas Basin | collected 2004-07-11 | reverse complement strand
TATTCAAACTAAATATATTGTGGGTAGTTGTGGGTAAATATCCCTTATATTTAAACAGTGATGACTACAAATTTAAATACATTTACTGGGGAATATTCTTATACGGTTGATAATAAAGGTCGTGTCAATATTCCAGCGAAATTTCGTAAAGCATTATCTGCGGATAATGAAGAAATGTTTGTTATTACAAAAGGAATGGATCCGTGCATTTGGGTTTACCCAGCTATTGTTTGGAAAAATATTGAGAATAATTTGAAAAATCTATCTTCATTGTCAGCAATTAATAGAACTTTTATTAGAAATACTGTGCGGTATGCTTCAGCTACTAGTTACGATAAACAAGGTCGTATACAATTAACAACAAACCTAATTGATTACTCTCACTTAAAGAAAAAAACATTAATTATTGGAATGGTGAACAAAATAGAAATTTGGAATCCTGATAAGCTAAAAGAAATTGATAAGAAAAATATAAAAATAGATAATAATGCTTACGATGAGCTTGCAGAAAAGATTATTATTTAATGAAAACGGGCTCAATGCAGGATTTAGCATTAAACCATATCCCTGTAATGAGCGAAGAAATTTTATCCTATCTGGCGATAGAATCAGATGGGATCTACATAGATGGGACTATTGGTCCTGGAGGTCACGCCGCCCCAATTCTCAACAGCCTAGGAAAGCACGGTAAACTAATAGGCATTGATCGTGATGAAGAAGCATTGAAAATCTGTAATGAGAATTTTTCAAGCTCTTCCTCCCTACTCTCCCTCTATCATTCATCGTATAATAAACTTGATACTATATTATCTAAAGAGGGGATCTCTTATGTCAATGGTATCATACTTGATCTTGGCTTTTCATCTAATCAGCTTAACTCTGAGCGCCGAGGATTTTCTTACCGATCGGAAGGAAATTTAGATATGCGATTTGACTATACATCCGGTGAAAAAGCAAGTGATGTAATCAAAAATAATAGCATAGATAAATTAACAAAAATCTTTCAAATCTATGGAGAGGAACGGTTCTCTTATCGTATCGCACGATCGATAAAAGAAATGAAAGAAATGAAAACAGTGAATCATTTGCGTGAGGCTATTCGGAGATGCACTCCACCCAAAAATAGAGATCGTATCTTAGCTCGTATTTTTCAATCTCTAAGAATAATTGTGAATAATGAATTGGAAATTCTACAAGATTTTCTTTTAAAGTTTGTTAATTATCTATCCCCAAATGGAAAAATAGCAATTATCAGCTACCATTCCCTTGAAGACAGATTAGTAAAACATCAATACAAACACTTATCGGATATTAGTGTTTTAAAGATTTTAACAAAAAAACCAATTAGGCCTTCAGAAATAGAAATTTTAAATAATAAAAGATCTAGAAGCGGAAAATTAAGAGTAGGTAGTAAAATATAAATATGAAAAAGTTCACAAAAAGAAATGCTAGAAAACAAAAAGAGTTTATACAAACTTTATCATTTTTTGGCATCGCAATTGCATCAATAATTGGCCTTATATCTTATTTATGGGTTTATACGGAAATTGATGAAACTCTAATTGCAATAGAGTTGCAAAAAGCTACAAGAGAAGAACTAAATAACAGCATTAAGGATCTTCAAAATGATATTGCTTTACTTGGTCGAGTTGATCGTGTTACAGATAAAGCAAGAAAAGAACTTGGAATGGTATTTGCGACTCCAGAAACGATCTCAGTTTATATTGATCCAAAAAATTTAGCATTTAAAAAATGACAAAAAATTATCTAAAGTTTCGTTCAAGAATTCTATTAATCATATCTTTAATTTTATTTTCATGGATAGGTTTATCAATCCGTCTATTTCAAGTGCAAGTAATCAACGGAGCAAAGTATAGAGAACTAGGTTTTAAACAAGCGCAGGCTCAAATGCCTCTCCCTGCTGTTAGAGGAAATATTTATGACCACAATAGTAAACCTTTAACTAGAAATATTATTAAATACTCTTTTGCAACTTATCCTGCCAAAGTTAGTAGCAAAAATAAACTTGCAAATAAGTTAAGTGATTATTTTGGGCGTTCATCTAAATACTATAAAGAGAAATTAGAAAAGAATAAGAATTTTACTTATTTGGAGAGAAATCTTAGTAAAAAAGAGTCTGAATTCTTACTAGAAGATTTACCTGAGGGATTAATTGTTGAGAGAGATTCGCGCCGCTTTTATCCAAATGGAAATATTGCTTCACAATTAATTGGTTACACTGATCCAGATAATTTTGGACTTACAGGAATAGAAAAACAATTCAATGATTATTTAACGGGATCCTCGGGTTGGGTAGTGCGACAAATAAGTGGAAAAGGGAATGCTCTACCTAATAATAGATTTCCTTCAAAAGCACCAATTGATGGGAACAATGTCCAACTTACTATTGATCTTGATTATCAAGTGGTTTTACAAGAAGAATTATATCGAAGAGTTAATGAAACAGAAGCAAGCTCTGCAATGGGGATTTTAATCAACCCTCAGACAGGAGCGATATTAGCGATGGCTTCATTGCCAGACTTTGATTCAAACTATCCATCAAAATACTCGATGGAATTTCATAAAAATAGAGTTTTAACTGACCAGTTTGAGCCCGGTTCTACATTCAAGTTTGTTGCTGCTGCTGCAGCTTTAAAGCATCAATTAGTTGATCTAAATGAAGAATTCTTTTGTGAAAATGGACAATTTACATTTGCAGGAGAAGTTGTAAATGATCACGAGGATTATGGATTATTAACTTTTCCACAAATCATAGAAAACTCTAGTAATGTTGGTATAATAAAGATCGCAGATAGGATTGGAAGAAAACGATTATATCGAACCTGTCGAGATTTTGGTTTTGGAATGCCAACAAATATTAGTTTTGCAGGGGAATCTTCAGGAACATTGCACCATATAACAAAATGGAGTGGCTTTTCAATCGCATCTGTATCGATGGGGCAGGAAATTGCTGTCACAACATTGCAATTGGCAATGGCATATGCAGCAATTGCAAATGGTGGATTCTTAATGAAACCTTTACTTGTAAAACAGATTATAGATAATAATGGAAAATCGATTTATACAGAAGCTCCAGAAGTCTTAAGAAAGGTTTCCGATTCCAAAGTGATGAAAGATCTAACAAAAATGTTAACCAGAGTAGTAGAAACAGGAACAGGTACAAACGCATACCTTCCAGGTTGGTCGATCGCTGGCAAAACAGGTACTGCTGAAAAATTTATAGATGGAGAATATTCAAAAACAAAATACATATCGAATTTTGCAGGATTTTTCCCCGCTGAAAACCCTCAGATAGTTGGGGTTTTTGTATTGAATGAACCAAAATACGGATTTCATTGGGGAGGGATCGGTGCTGCTCCTATCTTTCATCGAGTAGCAAAAAGAATTATAAATATGGATGATTCAATTCAAATTTTGAAAGATAAATACAAAAAAAAGAAAGAACCTTTGATGATGGTGGACAATTTTAATGAATCAAATAAAGTTCAATTTAAACCATTGTTTGCAAAAGCAGCGTATGTAAATATGAATCAATATAGCAATTTAATGCCTGATGTAAGGGGCATGAGTCTCTTGAAAGCAAAAGACGTATTACGTCAAATAGGATATAAAATAAAATTTAGTGGATCTGGACAAGTAGCTTGGCAAAGTCCAAAACCCGGTACAGGTCTTATTGAAGGTTCTGTATGCACTATAGGTTTACAATGAAAAACACGCTAAACCACCTATTAAGAGATATTATTAAAATTGAAGATGTTCCAAATATTCCAATATCAGGCATATCAACGAATTCAAGAAACATCAATCCTGGCGAACTATATATAGCTATTAAAGGCAATAATTTTGATGGACATGGATTTATCCCTGAAGCAATAAAAAATGGTGCTGCTGCCGTAATTACGGATAATGGCTTTATTAAAAAGTTGCCAATTCCAAAAATAAAAGTAACAAATCCTCGTAAAGAGGTATCTCGAATAGCGGCAGAATTTTATAATCATCCGACGAAAAAAATGAATGTAGTTGGAATTACAGGGACTAATGGTAAAACATCTACAGCTTCGTTGCTAACATCTATACTTAATTCTGCAGGGAAGAAAGTAGCTCAAATTGGAACATTAGGTATTATTGCAGAAGGATATTCAAAAAATAAATCACTTACTACACCTGACCCCATAACTCTTCATCAAAATTTGAATAATCTATTTAATAATGGATTTACCCACATTGTAATGGAAGCAAGTTCACATGCATTAGATCAATATCGGATAAATGATGTAGATTTTAATTTCACAGTTTTTACTAACCTTTATCCTGAGCACTTAGATTACCACGGTAAAATAGAAAATTATTTTGAAGCAAAAGTTAAATTATTTACCTCATATCCTAATTCAACTGCTGCAGTAATTAATGTAGATAATAAATTTGGTAAAGCGATATCTACTAGATGCACTGTTCCAGTTATAAACACATCTATGTTTTCGGACGCTGATATATCTTTTTTGAATTATAAGATTTCTCTAAATGGTATTCATGGCACTATACAGGCCGGAGGAATATCATATAATATTGAATCTTCAATGATTGGGGAATTCAATGTAGAAAATATTCTTTGTGCTACAGCTACGGGTAGCACAATGGGTATTGGTAAAAAAGCTATTGAGGATGGAATAAATTTGTGTAGATCAATCCCTGGTCGTATGGAAACTTTTTTTCTCCGTTCTGGAGGCAAGGCTATAGTTGATTATGCGCATACACCTGATGCATATAAAAAAGTACTTAGCGCCATCAAGGAATTAATGATTTATTCAAAAGCAAAAATTTATATTGTATTTGGATGCGGTGGAGAGAGAGATAGGTCAAAAAGATCTGTAATGGCTGCTATAGCAGAAGAATATGCAACGCATAGTTTTGTAACTCCCGATAATCCGAGAAATGAAAAGCTTCCTAAAATAAATGAAGAAATTGTCAGTGGATTCAAAAATAATAATTTTGATGTTTTTATGGATAGAGAAAAAGGATTAAGAGCTGCATTAGATATGACAGTAAAGAATGATATTGTGATTGTTTTAGGAAAAGGACGTGAAGAGTATCAAGAAATATGTGGAGAACTTATTTCATATTCAGACATAAATATTATAAATGAGTATTCTCATGAGAATTAGCTTACCTGACCCTACGCAATTTGAAGTTATTTTTAGCACAGTAACTGGCCATACCATACCAATGGTTGGTGGCATTTGTACTGATAGCAGAGAATGCCGGTCTGGAGATTTATATATTGCTATTTGCGGCGAGAATGTTGATGGGCATGACTTTATTGATAATGCAGTTGATAATGGCGCAAAGGTGGTGGTGGTTGAAAAACATATTGAAACTGATGCAGATGCAGTTTTAGTAAATAATTCTGTGGAAGCTATTAGTGCAGTTGCTTCTTTTTGGCGTAATCAATTTGATATACCTGTCATAGCAATAACAGGTACTAATGGAAAAACATCTACAAAGGAATTATTACGTCATATTTTAAACGCTCAATTTGCCGTACATGCAACTGAAGGAAATTATAATACTTCAATTGGGCTACCTCTTACCTTATTCCAAATGATGCAAGCCCATTCAATAAGCATTTTGGAAATGGGGGCAAATCAACCTGGAGACATTGGCGCTTTATGTAGCATTGCTAATCCAACTCATGGTTTAATTACCAATATAGCGCCTGCTCATCTTGAAGGGTTTGGATCCATTGATGAGGTCGCTCATACAAAAGCTGCCTTATTTAAGTCTTTGAGTGAAAAGGGGGTTGGGTTTGTCAATTTAACAGATCCTTATATATCAAAAATGGACCGTCCAAAAAATTCAATAACATTTGGAATAACTACTGACTGTGATTATCCGGCTGATATTCACACTGAGGATGATGGAACCCTTTCTTTAACAATTTCCACTGAGGATATTTTTACTGGTTCAAGTAATTTTTCATTTGCCAAAAATATCATCGCTTGTGCAGCTATTGCAGATACTTTAAATATTTCTTGGGAATTATTTCGAGATAGAATATCCACTTTTCAACCTCCTCCAGGACGTTGTGAGATAAAGAAATCAAACAATATGACATTTATTGATGATACATATAATGCAAATCTTGAATCAACAGTTGCTTTGAGCTTGGAAACGAGTCCAAAAATCAACATATCAAAGTTGGCCAAAAATGTGCTGAATCAGATCTTGATCTTGTATTTACAGTAGGAGCTGAAACTGTCGCAACTCATGAATCAATATTAAGTGGTCCTGACCATATGCATTTTAGCACTAAAGAAGATTTGATAAAGGAATTAAGAACTGAAATAACGGATGGTGATAAAATTTTAGTTAAAGGATCACGAGGTATGGCAATGGAAACTATTATAGAAACATTAATGAAATAATGCTATACGAACTTCTATTACCGCTCAAAACTTATTATTCTCCGTTGAATTTATTTCAATACATTACTTTTCGCTCAGCATCTGCTGCTATCGTAGCGCTATTTATAAGCTTCCTCATCGGGCCATGGATTATCCACAAATTGCGTTTTCATCAAATAGGTGAAGAGATACGCTCATCCGGACCCGAATCACACCTCGTGAAGAAGGGCACGCCAACTATGGGGGGGATCATAATTCTAGGATCTGTGATCCTCCCAACCCTTCTCTTTGCTGATCTATCTAATACATTTATTCAAATAATTCTATTATCATTGATATGGATGGGAATTATAGGCTTTTTAGATGATTATCTAAAGGTTGTAAAAAAATTTGAAAAAGGTTTGATAGGAAAATACAAATTGATCGGACAGATATCTCTCGGTGTCGTTATTAGTTTCTGGCTTTATAATACTTCTGAGTATCAAGATGTAGTATCTTCTACAAGTATACCATTTCTAAAGAATTATGAAATAGACTTTGGATTATTTTATCCATTAATAATTATTCTTGTAATAACAGGTACATCGAATGCAGTGAATTTAACAGATGGTTTAGACGGCCTAGCGGCTGGATTATTAGCTATATCTTTTTCTGTTTTTTCAGCAATTGCTTATATCAGTGGTCGAGTTGATTTTTCAGATTATTTAAATATAATGTATTTACCTGGTGCAGGAGAGTTGACAGTTTTCACTGCTGCTATTACTGGAGCCTGCATTGGTTATCTATGGTTTAATGCAAGTCCAGCGGAAGTGTTTATGGGAGATATTGGATCATTATCTACTGGGGCAGCATTAGGTACATTAGCAGTATTGCTTAAAAAAGAGCTCTTATTAGCAATCATAGGAGGTGTTTTTGTTTGGGAGGCTATCAGCGTAATGATTCAAGTTGGTTATTTCCGATGGACAAAATACCGATCGGGTAAAGGAGAAAGATTTTTCAAAATGGCCCCTATTCATCATCATTTTGAATTAAAAGGTTGGCCAGAATCGCGCGTCGTTATTCGATTTTGGATTATAGGAATACTCTTGGCCCTTTTTTCACTAACAACTTTTAAGATAAGATAATGGTACTACTAGACCGAGATACCATAGATATAAAAGGAAAAAAAGTAGTTATACTCGGTCTTGCTCTTAGTGGCGTTGCAGCTGCATCGCTAGCTGTCTATAAAGAAGCGCATGTATTTGTTAGTGATCAAAATGATTCACAGGATTTGATCGATTCATTAGATGAACTAAAAAAACTAAATATAAATGGAGAATTAGGAAATCACAGTGATCAAATATACGAAGCAGATCTTTGGATAATATCTCCAGGAATTCCTCAAAATTCAGAATTAATTGTAAAAGCTAAAGCAAGAAATATACCTATTATTAGTGAAATTGAGTTTGCTAGTTGGTACACAGAAGCTCCAATTATAGCAATAACGGGTAGTAATGGAAAAACTACGACGGCTCATATTCTTGAAGAAATGGTGCAGGATGATGAAATCTGTGGGCTTTTGGCAGGTAATGTAGGTATTCCCTTCTCCCGTATGGTATTAAATGATTTAAATAACCCAAATACTAAAAGAGTTTGGGTCCTAGAAGTATCAAGTTTCCAAATGGAATTTATTATTCACTTTAAACCATTTATTTCAATATTTCTAAATATTACTCCAGATCACTTAAATAGATATACATCAATTAAAGAATATACAGCTGCTAAGATGAATATGTGGTCAAATCAAACTAAAGATGATTTTATTGTATATAATGCAAATGACAATATATTGGTAGAGGAAATTGCGGAGTCCACCTCTAAAAAAATCGCCTTCGGACCAAATTATCATCCGGAGGCGATTTTTCAACCAAATCGTACAAAAATTTACACTCATGAGCACGACACGCTTATGCAAATGGATGACATAACTTTACCTGGAAAACATAATCTATTAAATGCATTGGCAGCTGCTACAGCGGCGCATATAATTGGAATAACATATAATAAAATTCGTTCAGTTTTATCTACTTTTTCAGGTGTACCCCATAGATTAGAAAAAGTAGCTGAAATAAATGGTGTTACGTATATAAATGATTCTAAAGCAACAAACTTAGGTGCTGTTCAAGTGGCATTAATAAGCTTCTCACAGCCAACTATCCTACTCCTAGGAGGCTTGGATAAGGGCGGTGATTTTCGATCACTCCTTCCTCATACCCACAAGTACCTCAAAACAGTGATCGCATTCGGGCAAGCTAAGGAATTAATACTCCTGGAAATAGGGGATGCGGTAAGATCTACCTCGGCAATGGATCTTAATGAAGCCCTAAGCCTTGCCCAGAACTACAGCCAACCTGGAGATATAATTTTATTGTCTCCAGGTTGCGCAAGTTTTGATCAATTTGACAATTTTGAACATCGTGGTGATCATTTTAGAGACTTAGTTAATTCTATGGAAATAAATCAATGAAATATATTGATGTAATAACAAAAAAATATGATCATTATTTATTAGGAGGCGTTGTTCTCCTATGCGTAATTGGAACTGTTATGTTATTTAGTGCAAGTAATTCAATATCTTTGGATCAATCCCAAAGAGCAACAGCAACCATTTATTTGCAAGCACATCTAAAAAGGCTATTAATTGGAATTTTTTTTATGTTTACTGTAATGATTTTTGATTACCGTAATTTAAAAAATATTTCAAAATATTTATTAATAGGCTCCATCGCATTGCTGCTTGCTACTAAGATTAGTTATTGGATTCAAGGAAATAATTCACCAGCGAGATGGTTATATATTGGTGGATTTTCTATTCAAACGTCTGATATAGCACGTCTTTCTATAATTATTTATATAGCAACATTTATAGATCAGTATAGAGAAAAAATAAAAGATTTTTATAATGGATTTGCAATACTCATTTGTATTCTTGCTATTACAATGGGATTAATAGTAATTCAGCCTGATTTTAGCTCTGCAGCAATGATTGGATTAATTGGTTTTATGATGTTATTTATAGGGGGGGCAAAAATTTCTCATTTAACAGCAACTGGCGCTGTTTCGCTGCTGGTGCTTGTTCCGATTATGTTGATGAAACCTTATCGATTGCAAAGAGTTTTAACTTTTTTTTATGGAGAATCTGCCGGAATCCAAGAATCGTACCAGATAAAACAATCATTGATCAGTCTAGGTAATGGAGGTTTTCTAGGTTTAGGGTTAGGAAACAGTCTAGGAAAAAACTTGTTTCTTCCTACTCCCCATACAGATTTTATTTTTGCAATAATTGGCGAGGAACTTGGACTATTAGGTACAGTATTTATCTTATCTGCTTTTGTTTTTATTTTCCAAAGAGGAATAAAAATAGCTAAAGAAAGTACAGATACTTTCGGTATTCTTCTTGCAATAGGAATCAGTTTTAATTTTATACTTTACGGTTTTATAAATGCAGCGGTAGTTACTGGTGTTGTTCCTACTACTGGGTTACCAATGCCATTTATTAGTTATGGTGGCTCTGGTCTACTAATCAATCTGGTTAGCATGGGAATATTGCTTAATATAAGTCAGGCAAAAAGATCTTTGGTTCATAAAAGCGGATGGAGCCCGAGGGTATATGGATGAGGAAATTCGTATAATGATTGCTGGAGGAGGAACTGGAGGTCATCTTTACCCTGCGTTAGCAATAGGTGAAGAAATTATGAAACGGACAAATAATGTAAAAGTACATTACATTGGTTCTGAATTTGGCTTAGAAGCAAAAATACTTCCAAATAAAGGTCTATCTCATACACTCATACCCATTAGTGGTTTTCAAAGATCATTATCTATTAATAATATTGTAAAAAATTTGGCTTTATTCATTCGAATTCCATTATCCATTAAGAAAATTAAATCTTTATTTGATAAAATGGATCCCAAAGTAATAATTGGCACTGGCGGATATGCTAGTTATATACCTGTAAAAATTGGAATAGAAAGAAATATACCAACTATGATCCAAGAGCAAAATTCTTACCCGGGTTTAACGACAAGATTATTTGCTAAAAAAGCAACTGCAGTATTTGCTGGTACAAAAGATTCTGAACCTTATCTAGATACTAAAATAAATGTGACCGGAAATCCAACGCGCAGTGGGATTGATAAAGGGTCAAAACAAATAGGGTGCGATGTTTTCCAATTAGATAGTTCTCTACAAACTATATTTCTATTTGGTGGTAGTCAAGGATCTGTCCATCTTAATAATGCTATATGTTCAATATTGGATATTTTTGATAAGAATAATATCCAACTTTTGTGGCAAACGGGTAAAAAGAATTATTCAAGCTTAAAACACCTTGAAACTGAAAAAATAAAAATTAAACCATACATAAAAGAAATGAATCTTGCATATGCAATCAGTGATCTTGTTATTTCAAGAGCTGGTGCGTTGACTTTGTCTGAGTTATTGGTCTGCGGTATGCCTAGCATCCTCCTCCCCCTTCCTACCGCTACCGCGGACCATCAGACTAAAAATGCAGAAACAATCATGCGAGCAGGTGCTGCAATTATGATAAATCAAAATAATATGGATAATAATATTCTTGGAAATATAATTCTTGAATTAATGAAAGATAAAAATAAATTATCTAAGATGCGGAAAAATGCACTCCAATTGGCAAAGCCAAATGCTACAAAGAATATTGTAAAGAAAATACTAGAGGTGGCCCAGGCTTAATGTTTAGGCATGTAAAAAAACTACATTTTGTTGGTATTGGTGGTATTGGAATGAGTGGTATAGCTGAATTACTTTTGAACCAAGGATTTAATATAACAGGATCTGATATAAATGATTCAAAAGTGATTGAAAACTTAAAAGTTAAAGGTGCAGAGATTTTTAAAGGACATAGCGCTAATAATTTATCCGATGCAGATGTATTAGTCTATTCTAGCGCTGTAAAAGAGGACAATCCAGAGATCGTTGCTGCGCTTGAAAAAAATATTCCAATTATACGCAGAGCAGAAATGCTTGGTGAATTAATAGCTTTAAAAGAAACAAGCATTGGAGTAGCAGGTACGCATGGAAAAACTAGTACTTCGTCCATGGTAGGTGCAATGTTAAGTCAAGCAAAGTTAGACCCAACGCTTGTTGTAGGTGGTTTAGTACGGAATATAAATACTAATTCTTTGCTAGGTGAAGGAGATATAATAGTAGTAGAAGCCGATGAGTTTGATAGGAGTTTCTTATCATTGCAACCTACAATTGGCATTATTACAAACATTGAGCTTGAACATATAGACTGCTATGAAGACTTATATGATTTACAAAATGCATTTACTCAATTCGCGAATGCATCTCCTTTTTATGGGGCTATCATCATTGGTAATCAAAGTCCTGCTGCTGCAGAAATTATTCCAAATATTAAAAGGCCAGTAATTACTTTTGGATTAAATAAAAAAAGTCACTTTTATGCGAGTGATATTGTTCACAATAAATCTGAAACAACTTTTACGGTTTTTTATAAACAAAAAAATCTTGGCGTAATTCATCTGCAGGTCCCTGGAGAACATAATGTTCTAAATGCCCTTGCATCTGTTGCCTTAGGTATAGAATTGAATATCCCATTCCATGATATTGCTGCAGGACTTGAATCTTATAAAGGTGTAAGGAGAAGATTTGATATAAAAGGGGAAGCAAATGGGGTAATGGTTGTAGATGACTATGCGCATCATCCTACTGAGGTTCGTGTAACTCTAAACAGTGCAAGAAATGGATGGAATCGTCGAATTATAGGTGTATTTCAACCCCATTTATATTCAAGAACTAAAGCATTTTATCAAGAATTTGCTATTGCCCTTATGGAGGCAGATATATTAGTTATAACTGATGTCTTTCCTGCTAGAGAAAAGCCGATAGATGGTATTAATGGAAAAATGGTTGCTGATTTTGCAAAAGAGTCAGGTCATAAAAATATCTATTATATAGAAAATCTAGAAAATCTGGAAAAAAAATTAGACAACCTGTGTCAGCCAAATGATATGGTGATTACAATTGGTGCAGGAAATATTTGGAGGCATGCGGAGTCTTACATTAATCATCTAAAAGATTTAGGGGAAGCTGCCTGACTTGGATGCAATTAGAATGTTAAATGAAAAAGTGAAAGGTACATTTTTGAGGAATGAACCAATGGCAAAACACACCTCATATGGTATCGGTGGGCCAGCGCAAGCCTATATTACACCCGCAGATGAAAATGACTTAAAACAGACATTAATTTTTGCTAAAGAAAAAGGAATTAATACATTTTTTGCCGGTTCTGGATCAAACCTTTTAGTAGCCGATGAAGGATTTGAAGGAATAGTAATTACTCTAGGGAAATCATTTACTAAGTTGGGGGTTGATGGTAATAAAGTGGAAGCTCAAGTAGGAGTTATGCTTGGTAAAATAGTAAAAGAGACGATAAAGCGTAACCTCACAGGAATGGAAAGCATGATTGGAGTCCCTGGAACGTTAGGTGGAGCATTAATTATGAATGCAGGTGCATTTGGTGGAGAGATTTCAAATTGTCTTGATATAATTAAAGTAATGTTAATAAATGGAGAAACAAAAATTTACCAAAAAGAAGATATTATTTTTAGTTATCGTAATTCAACTTTTCCTAAAAATGAAATTCTTCTATCTGCAACTTTTACTTTAAATGAAAAACCGGCTAATGAGATTCAATATGATAGAGCTAAAGCAAGTAAAGGTAGAAAAGATACACAACCATTGCGATTTCGTTCGGCCGGGAGTGTCTTCAAAAACCCTAAGCCAGATTTAACTGCAGGATATTTAATTGATCAAGCTGGTTTAAAAGGATCACGGATTGGAGATGCAGAAATATCAACAAAACATGCAAACTTTTTCATAAATCACGGAAAAGCTAAAGCAAAAGATATTGTTAATTTGATTTTGCTTGCTAAAAAAACAGTACTGAAAAAGTTTGATGTTAGTTTAGAATTAGAAATAAGGACCTTGGGGTTCGCACCAGGAACATTTGAAATATGAAACGAAAGAAAAATAATAATATTGAATTAATTATTCGATATAGCATATCAGTAATTATTATGCTATTAATATATGCTTCTTTTAGTTGGTCAAGTTATACAAAACTATCTCAATTGATAGATATAAGAAAGAATATAAAAATATCTGTATCTGGTAGCTCAATTGTATCTGATGAAGAGTTTTATTCACAACTAGAAATATTAAAAGGAATTGAATTAGAAGAAATCAACTTAAGAGAAGTCAGTCTTCTAATAGAGAGCAACCCGTACGTTAAAGCTGTAAGAGTATCGCGCCAATACCCTTCTACCCTTTCAATTGAAATTGTAGGGAGAGAACCTGTTGCGATGCTAAATATGGATCCGATATTAATGCTTGATCGCGAAGGCATTATATTACCGGGCCAGGGAAAATCCGATGACTTTATTATACCTTGTTTATCTGGTTTTAACCCGGCAAAAGAACTATACCCTACTGGCCAGCAAACAATTTCTGTAAAAGTACAAGAAACAATGGAGTTAATTACAAAGATAGTTGATACATATCCTTCACTATACAGTAATATTTCTGAAGTAACTCTTAATGCTAATGATGAATATGTAATAATCCTTGCAGATTATCCAACTAAAGTGATTCTAGGAAATATTGATATATGGTCCAAAATCGAGATTTTGGGAAAATTCAAGAATTCTCTGAAGGATAAGCGCCAATTAAGTGACTATAAGTATCTTGATCTACGCTATACAAATCAAGTGATAGCAAAGGAACGCGTATGAAAAGAAACATGAAAAAAAACGATAAAAATATTGAAATTGGTATTGATATTGGAACTTCAAAAACATGCTGTTTAATTGCTGAAATTAAATCTGAAGAAGGATCAAATAAAATTTTAGGAGTTGGAGAAGCTCCTTCTCAAGGAATAAAAAAAGGGTCGATCATCCATAGAGATAAAGTTATGGAAGCAATTGAAATTGCAGTACGCGAAGCAGAATTGATGTCTGGTGTTAAAGTAGATCGCGCAACAGTTTCTATATCTGGAAGTCATATAAGAGGCATAAATACGCAAGGGGCAATCGCTGTTCAAAAGGGACCTTCAAGTAATGTTCCAATGGAGCAAGAAATAACGAAAAGTGATGTGGCTAGAGTATTAGATCTTGCAAAAGCTGTTTCCTTACCAATTGATAGAGAAATCTTACATATCTTACCCCAAGAATACCTTATAGATACAATGGATAGCATAAAAGATCCAGTTGGAATGTCGGGAAGAAGACTAGAAGCCAAGGTTCATTTAATTACGATGGCAGCTACAACTGCAAAAAATTTAGTTAACTGTGTTCACGAGCTCGCAATCGATGTAGAAGGATTAGTTTTTCAAGGACTTGCATCATCAATTGCAACATTAGATGCTGATGAAAAAGATATGGGTGTAGCTGTTGTTGATATTGGTGCGGGGACTACTGATATAACTATTTTTTATGATGGTGGTATACGTCATTCTGCTGTAATTGACGTTGGGGCTAACACTGTAACAAATGATATTGCTGTGATGTTACAAATTGGAATGGAAGATGCAGAGCAGATAAAAATGAAATATGCTTCTGCAAAAGCTTCTATGTCATCAACTGAATTAGAATTTGACCTTCCTGTTAAAAATGGCGGTATTGCAAGGAAAGTATCGGAACATGAATTATCACGTTATGTTGAGGCTCGTATGATTGAGTTAATTCAACTTATAGGAAGAGAGATTTCTAGGGCTGGTATAAATGAACAATTGACATATGGTGTAGTATTAACTGGCGGAGGGGCAATGTTACGTAATCTAGTCCCTCTAGCACAGGAAAAATTCAATTTTCCTGTCCGTATAGGACAGCATAAAAATTTTAGTGGTGCAGTAGATATAGCTTCTACTGCAGACTATACAGCGGCCATTGGCTTAACACAATGGAATAGCGTTACCCAAGATATGGTAATGAAAGATATGACTGTTACACCGATAGGTAAAGCAGTTACAAACATAAAAGATTGGGTCAGAGGACTCTTTACATAAACCACATGACCAATACCAAACCTAACCAACCAAGGAAGGAGCAGTAAAATGCTGTTTGAATTCGATAGTCTAGCAGAACAAAAAGCAAAATTAAAAGTAATCGGTATCGGAGGTGCTGGCGGGAATGCCACAAACCGTATGATCCAGGCCGGTATGCAAGGAGTAGATTTTATTGCAATAAATACCGATGCGCAAGATCTGGAGAATAATGCTGCCGAAAATAAGATTCAAATTGGTAAAAATCTTACAAAAGGACTTGGCGCTGGAGCTCAAGCAGAAGTTGGTCGCGAAGCTGTAGAGACTGATCAAGAAGCCATAGAAGGCATCTTAGAAGATGCTGATATGGCATTTATAACTGCTGGAATGGGTGGTGGAACCGGTACTGGTGCAGCTCCAATGATAGCAAAACTATCAAGAGAAATGGGTATCTTAACAGTAGGTATCGTAACGTTGCCATTTAATTTTGAGGGACCAAAGAGAATGAATCGGGCCTTAGAAGGAATTGCTGAACTGCGCAAAGCATGTGATACGGTTATAGCAATCCCTAATCAGAAGTTAATGTCCATTGTTGATACAGATACGACCGTTGTAGAAGCCTTTAAGTTAGCAGATTCAGTGCTACACCAGGCTGCAAAAGGTATATCTGATTTGATTAATGTACATGGATTAATCAACTTGGATTTTGCTGATGTACAAACAATTATGAAAAAGATGGGCGAAGCCATTATGGGGACAGGTGTGGCTCAAGGTGAAGAAAGAGCTGTATTAGCTGCACAACAAGCTATTTCAAGCCCATTATTAGATGATGGTTCAATTAGTGGTGCTCAAGGTGTTCTAGTTAATATTACTGGAAGTGCAGATCTGACACTTGTTGAAGTAGATGCAGCGACCAATATTATATTTGAAGAAGCAGGCAAAGATGCAAATATAATTTTTGGAGCAGTTATTGACCCTTCATTAGGTGATGAAATACGTGTAACGGTAATTGCAACAGGGTTTAATCATGGACAGTATATCTCAGAAAACGAACCTGAAGTAAAACAAGTTGCTAATCCTATACAACGACCTACTCAAGATTTGTTAGATCAGATGAACCAACCTGTGTTTAAACAACAAGGTGAATCAGTAGAGCTTCCTGTAGAGGAACCTCAGCAAGAAGCTCCACGACCATCTTTTAAGTTTGATGATACAAATCCTACTATCTATGGTGAAGACTTGGATGTGCCTGCTTTTATTCGTAGGCAACAGGACTAAATAGATAAATAAAGGCTAGATCTTGATATAGTTGTTGGTTGGCTAAGGTTCAACTGTATCAAAGAAGTGAATAAAATAAAGCAGCCCTCTATATGAGGGCTGCTTTATTAATATTAATTATTTTTTAAATACGATTAAATTTTCTTTCCCTGAGCTCGCAAATCATTAACTATTCGACGTATACCCTTTTTATCAATTAATCGCATACCCTGTGTAGATACATTCAATGTTATATAGCGACTTTCATCTGCAAGCCAGAAACGTTTTTTTTGTAGATTAATATTAAACCTGCGACGGGTTTTATTGTGAGCATGACTCACATTGTTCCCAAACATTGGTTTTTTTCCAGTTATATCACATATACGACTCATAAATTTTCCTCAATATTTAATTAAAAATGTCCGCGAATTTACAGGATAATGAGTTTTTGGCAAATAGAAAGGTTATTTAACAAGCAACATCTTCAGGGCCTTACTGTATTCACCAGTCTGAAGATGGTAAAAATAGATACCTGCACTTACAGATTGACCGCGATGGTTGTGTCCGTTCCAACGAGCAGCATAATAACCCGATTCCATCCTTTCATTTACAAGTGTTATTACTTCACTACCCAAAAGGTCATAGACGACTAAGCTAACATGTCCACTTTTTGGCAGGTCATAAATAATATTTGTTGTTGGATTAAATGGATTTGGGAAATTATTATGCAAAGCATAACTATCCGGGACTGCTTTCAGTGCGACCATTTGTTTACCTCTGCTGATAATTTCCTTTTGATCATCAAATATTGTATAAGTGACTATCACATCGGTGTTACTTCTATCCAGTGACTGGGAAATGAAAATCAACTTTTCCATATTTTTCGATCCTAGGTCAGCCCATTCAACCAATATCTGACCTACTTGCTGATCTCGGGCACTGAGGTAGATCTGTTTCTCACTGGTAATATCGGTGATGGTAGAAAACTGTTTGCTCGCAGGTGGGTAATAAACAATAACCTGTCCTGCCTTAGCGCCCTCAGGAAGGGAAACCTCCAGTCTTCTGTCTTGCTGATTAATACTTAGTAACAAGCCAATATCTCCACTGCTATTCGAAGGTAATGTAGTAGGAGTCTGGTTAAACCAGTGCCACATCCGGGTAAAAGTCATCGCATCCCGCAAATCAAATTTCCCATTTAGCACAGGGATCAGGTGAGGTACTGTTCCACTGACGGGACCAAGTTCGAAACTTAATATGTTATCGCTCCAAGCCGTAGCAAAATCCGTCAAGTCCATTACATTAATTTGGTTATCGCTGTTATAATCCGCCAACAAGTAAGTATGTAGAGTTAGGTATTTGTCAGTGGTACTATTATTGGACCAATCCACTATTCCGCTCAAAACAAGATTAATCGTATCTAAAGAAGCAAATGGTTCATCGAACTGAAGCAATATGGATGTATCTGTGGATGAGTAAGATGAGCTAATCTGTATACCCTCCGGGTAACCAATGCTACTGCTACTTACCGCACCAATATTGTTCAAAGGCTGAGACAATTTTAACGTAAGCTGGGTCTGATTTGCTGAATACAATAAATTGGCGTCAGGGTTAATGTTTGTAATGACTGTTTCCTGAGGTATCCCGATTACTTCATTTGTAAAATCGCTCTCATTTCCAGGCATATCTGTTGCAGTAATGCGCAGATAATACAATGTACCATCCTCGTAACTTGGCATAAAGGCTTCCACAGTGTTCTGCGTAGAAGTAAATAATAAATCTGTGGGATTATTTTCCGTACCACCATAGATGCTATAGTGCCTTAGGTCCACTTCTGAGTTGGCAGCCCATTCCAATAAGATCCTACCCGTGGTGAACCAACCCACCAAGTCGAGCGGTGCTATTGGAGCTGTGAGATCAATGAGCACACCATCGCTATTAATAATAGCGCCAGTGTTACCTACTGCGTCCACACCTCGAACATGTAGTTCATATGTACTCCCAGCAAACAAATCAAGTCCATAATATGTTATTGTGGTATCTATACCTACATTAGTCCAGTTTTCTTCATAGGAAGCATTGGTGACATTATAAAGAGCTGATTCGTGATAAGCCAGACCGGAATATCCATCACTAAACGATTCCCAATGACCACTAAATGAAACCAGATCATTTTGTAGATCAATATCTGTAGAATCGCTATCGGTAGCTATTGTACCAGCAGGACCACTATGATCCGCAGTAATACCATTCGTTGTAACTATTTCAGAAATATTTCCCACCAAATCAGTAGCTTTAATAGATATAAAATATGTGGTTTCATCGATGAGAATTAGACCGCCAGCATTTATGTTCAAAACTGGGCCTATTTCAGTCCATTCCCGGATATCCAAGTTCCCAGATGTTGTACCTACACCATATTCAAAATATTGAATACCGCTAACCGTATCAGCAAAATCCGTCCAGGATACTACCAGACTGTCTATGGATCCTGTATAGATCTCATCTTCAGATAAACCATCGATGACTGTGCCCGTAATCGGTCCATGCAAATCAACTGTAACGCCATTACTGGAAGATACAAATGATGGATTCCCTGCTAAGTCAAAAGCACGCAAATTAGCAAAATAGATCTGGGCATGGATCAAGTTCAGACTGTCAATAGTCGCCATTGTATCAGTGGTAGTTGTCCAGGGGATAATATCATCGCCTCCAATGGTTGTGCTGAAAGAATATTCGTAATAGTCCAATTCGGGCTCTAACGTAGGTGCCCAGTGTGCGACCAGCGAATTCGTGTTGGCCTGGTAATCCAGGTCACCTCCACCCAAAATACCATCCAACGGTATACCAACTGTGGGATCAAATAAATCCACCGTAATACCATTACTAGAAAATGGAACAGATATGTTCCCAACATTATCCGTGACACGTACAGATCCATAGTAGGTGGTACCATGGTTGAGCACTAATTCTGAATCCACTGATGCAGTATCCATTCCAACGTTAACCCATGGTACAATGTTGCTCTGGCCAGAAACAGTACCAATCGCATATTCATAATATTGAATTCCGCTAGTGGAATCCTGAAAACCATTCCAATTTAAATATAAGCGATCATTCGTGATCAACCAAGTTTCGTCAGCAGCAATTCCATCATTAATCAATCCAGCTTCTGGTGGGGAATGATCCGTAGTAATACCATTACTAGCAACAACCGCAGACACATTATTAACTAAGTCAACCGCCCGGACAGCCTGATAATAAATGGTGGCATGATCCAGTACCAGTTCGCCAATAGAAATTGTTGTATCTAGTCCATTATTTACCCAAGACAATACATCAATAGATAAAGGACTAAGGCCAATGCCATATTCATAATAAGCAATTCCACTGATACCATCACTAAAACCATTCCACGTGGCTGTGAGATTTGTATCGGCCCTAGTAAAAGCCAGGTCATCGTTCGTACCATCGATTACTGTACCTGTTGATGGTGATGAAATATCTACTTCTATCCCATCACCAGAAAAAGCAGCAGATATGTTACCGGCCTGATCAGTGGCACGGATAGATCCGTAATAGATATCCCGGCCTTCTTCAAGTTCCAGTGAGTCAATGGCAATGCTAGTATTTAAACCCGCCAAGGCCCAATCAACAATATCCGTAGAGTCCGGCTCTGTACCTACAGCATATTCATAAAAATTGATACCAGATGCCGCATCATTTCCCGCCCAAGATATAATAAAACTCGAATCACTACCCTGGTAGTCCCAATCTTCAGTCTCATGACCTTCAATAATAGTAGTAATTACAGCGTTATCCGTATCAATCGTGAAACCATTACTGCGAGCAATCAGGGAAGCGTTTCCAACACCATCCGCCGCCCGGACACTAGAATGATAGATCACACCATTATTTAAAGAAAGATCATCATGAAAAAATATATGATTTGTATCCACGCTGGTCCAATCAACAACCCCTACATCACTGGTTAGTGTACCGATAGCATATTCATAAAATTCAATGCCACTATAGGTGTCTGTAAACCCAGACCAGTAGGCGGAAACAGATATGGTATTATTGGTCCATTCGATTTCGGTCTCCCCAGTTATACCATCATATACATTACCTGCAACTGGATTGGTCTGATCAACGCCAAACCCATCAGAAGCTGCGTAAGGACTTATATTCCCTACCGAATCAATGGCCCGAACATTAAGGTAATAGGTTGCATCCGCTACTAGGAATTCGAGCATAATAATAGCTGTATCCAGCGCATTTGAAGTCCAAGGTTGAGACTGGGTACCCCCTGGTGTAACCCCCAACGAATATTGGTATTCTGCTATACCGCTTAATGCATCACTAAAATCGTTAATATTTCCGGTGACCAGGAAGTTATTATTCACCCAATCAATATCAATTCCTGGACCATCGTTTACTGTACCGACAACGGGGCCAGTCCGATCAATAATAATACCATCTGTAGTAAATATATCTGATTCATTACCAGCCACCTGAAGAGACAGACTGGTAAACGTATAATCGGAACCGCTTCCAACGGCAGTCCAAGAAACAATATCAACTAATCCAGTGTCCGTACCCATAGAAACACTGTAATCCGATAGTTCACGTGAATCGGAAGCTTCCCAACCAATAATCATGGATGTACTATCCTGTTGGAAATCCTGGTCCTCCGTTGACGAACCATCATAAGCAGACGTTATTTCGGGAGGAATATTATCTGTATAAATTCCATTTGAACTGGCGCTACTTGAAACGTTTCCCGCCTGATCGATAGCGCGAATATTCACAAAATACTGATTACCGCTTTCAAGAGTCAACGTTGAATTGATTATGGAAGTATCTAGGCCTACTTCTGTCCAAGGGATAGTTTGTGTTCCACCTGCTACTGTTCCGATAGAATACTCATATGAAGCTAACCCGCTAAGGGCATCACTAAATCCTGTCCAAATGGCCGATATGGCAGTAAGATCATTGGTCCATTCTTGGTCATCACTATTTAGACCATCGGCAACTGAGCCGATCAATGGCAAGGTTATGTCATAGATAAAACTATCTGAACCGTACGTAGTTTGAACATTACCTGCATTGTCCGTTGCCCGAGATTGAACTGTATAATTAACAGCATTATTTAAATCAGTAAAATAGTAAGTCCAATTTCCCAACTCATTGGGAGAAAGCCACGTCTCAGATAGAGTCCAAACTAATCCAGACCAATACGCAAGGTCATTGGAACGCTGCAGGGCGATTTCCATACTGCTAATTCCGGATGTGGCATCGCTAGACGTACCAGCGATAGATGACACATCATTCCAGTTCACATCATTATAGTAATCACGTTCAATATTTACTACGGAAACGGGTAAGGTGGAATCAAATATAAAACTATCGCTACTATAGGAGGTCTCCAAGTTTGATGATCCATCCGTAGCCCTGGAACGAATAGTATAAGTTTCGGTATCTGTGAGACTATCTGAAGTAATGGTATACTGCCAGGTGGCAGTTCCAGAGGCTGTGAGCCATGTACTATCAGCAGACCATCGACTACCTGACCAAAATCTGGATTCAGTGGCACGTTTGATTAGTACTTCAACTTTTGAAATACCAGAAAATTCATCTGTAGCAGTCCCTTGGATGGGTTGGTTGGAAAACCAGCCGGATGTATTATAATAATCATTTGCTATGGACAAAACTGAATTAGGTTCAGAAATATCATAAATAAAACTGTCACTTCCATATGAGGACTGTACATTACCTACCACATCAGTCCCCCTTGAATGAACTGTGTAGGTGGCGCCATCAGTCAGATTCGAAGAACTGAGGGTGTAATTCCAAGTGCCTGTTCCACTTAGGCTGATCCATTGTTCTTCAGTTGACCAATCGGAACCGGTCCAATAATAACTGTCCGTGCTTTGCTGTATACTGATTTCTACCAGTGTCAACCCTGAATTGGCGTCAGCAGCAGTACCGCTAATGGCCGTAGTTGCACCCCATTCCGAAGTATTGTACGTCGTACTATCAATAGTAACAATAGAGGTAGGTGCCACTAAATCAATAATGACCCCATTGGCAGTAGCTGCAGAAGAATAATTCCCCGCTGCATCCTTCGCTCGGATGGTGGTGTAATATGTTGTCCCGTGAGTCAGGCTTAAATTTGATTGTGTGGTGTAGGTAGTTACATCTCCCGCGCTCGTCCAAGCAAGTATTTGTGTACCACCGGAAGTAGTTCCAATAGCAATTTCATACCCGCTAATACCGCTCAAGGCATCGCTGAATCCCGTCCAGTTCGCCGTCAGGGACGTGCTGGAACTAGAATAGGCAATATCTGTCCCGCTGCCATCATTGACCGTTCCTGCTGTGGGTACTTCTGTATCGATCACCAGCGCTTTATTAGCTTTCAGGGAGCTGTTTGCCCCTGGTGCTGGCAAAGTTAAGACACCATCATTAACGAGATTATCCTGGATTTTGGTATTGGAACCTGTTAGCGCAAGGGCAGTTGTAGAAACATAGGCCAGGTCTGCACTGGAGTGACCACTGGCCACAATATACCTGAAAACCAAGGTTCCTGTACTAGATCCACTCAGATAATTTAAGACGGCATCATTAGAACCTGTTTCTAATGTAAGCTGGGGTGTGCCGGTAACCGTAACATTCTCACTGAAAGTAACCGTAATCAGTAATGTATCGCCGGCGTTATAGGCCCCGTTGCTCGTGGTGGAAGAAACGGATGTCACCAGTGGCTGACCCGTGATGATCGTCCCGTTACCCGTTGCTACAGCTGTTGAGAAATCCCGTGGAGACTCAGCAGCAAACGTAGATCCCGATTTTACTCGGATCGTGTCCACTCGAATATTGGCTGTATGGGGCAGGTCTAGGCGAGCACCACTAGGCAGGGTAATCACATCTTCCTGGGCCATAAGCCAGCTGAAACAAAGTGCAATAGATACAAATTTTTTCATCTAATTATTTCTGCAATTCATCTGATATTTATATAGATTTTTTCCATTAGATGGAAACTATTCATCCCCTAATCCAGCAGAAGCTGGTCTTGTCATGCTCATCTTTTTATTTTCCATTCTGAGTTTAGCAATCTCCTTTTTCTGGGTTTCTAATTCCTCGCTTAGTTCCTGAACAGCCTTCACCAATACCGGTAAAAGCTTCCCATAGGATGCTTCCAGTTTTTCTGGATTTTCCTCATACACAAGGCCTAACCATTCATTTCCTTCCTCAGCCTGTTGAAGTTCCTGGGCAATAAATCCTCCTTCAGTAATTCCTTTCTTGGCTCCATCTCGAGTGTCCCATTCAAACTTGCGCGGACGCAAGGTATTAATAAATCCAAGACCTATAGGAAGGTCTTCAATATTGGTTTTATCTCGTGCATCAGAAAGTGAAGAAATACTCTGGGTCGCACACCGCAGAGAAGTAATGCTGCTGTTTCCAAGGGTAATCGAATTACTCGTAGAGGTCGTTGCTGCATCTGCTTGATAACCAATCATTGTATTGTTAAGTCCTGTACGATGAGCATCACCAGCTCTAAAACCAACAGCAGTGTTGTTATCACCAGTTCTAATTGATTCCAATGCTTCAGCACCGATAGATGTATTTCCATCATTTGATTGACTACTATATCCATATCCTGCTCTGTAACCCACATGAACATTATTGGTGCCATCGACATTATAATGACCCGCATAATACCCAATGCCTACATTATGGTTTGGTGTAGTTTGGTAGCGTAGTGCATAATAACCTAATGCTACATTGTAATCTCGGCAGCGTTTTGATATCCTTCCGTGTTATTAGGCATATTATAATATCCAACTGCTGTATTGGTACTTCCTGTGGTATTATTGTAAAGATTACCATAACCTATGGCTGTGTTACTACCACCACTGATGTTTCTAAACAACGCTTGATATCCAACTGCTGTATTAGTACCTCCGGTCATCGCGGTACCATCGACCCCTTTCAATGCCTGCCCCCCAATGGCCACATTACTCCAGGGATAGGTTGCATTTTCCATTGACTGATATCCAATACTGATATTATTTCCCCCAGTGGTTCCATCTTTAAATGCGTCGGTTCCTATTGCAATATTCTTATATCCCTCGGTCAATGAATAAAGGGCATTGGATCCAATGGCTACGTTATCTGATCCTTCATAGTCCCAACTTGCATCACCAGTATTGCTGAACAAGGCAGAATGTCCCAAGGCCACATTATTATTCCCGACAGTATTAGCGGTTAAGGCACTAAAGCCCATAGCTACATTGTTAATTCCAATTGTATTGGCTGTCAAGACACTATGCCCCATTGCTACATTGTTATCTCCCTCTGTATTGGCATCGAGAGTATGATTACCGATTGCAACATTGTATTCTCCGCCAGCTATACTTCCACCCAAAGCGTTATACCCTATGGCCAGATTGTCATTTTCAGTATCCGCTGCATCTAGCGCTGCATATCCAATACCAATATTTCTGTCACCGGTGGTATTGGCATAAAGCGCATTATAGCCAAAAGCAGTGTTATTCGTTCCATCTGTATTTGCGTACATAGCACTGTGCCCAACAGCGACACTATAATCCGCCGTATTACTGAAAAGCGTTCCACGACCGATTGCGATGTTTCTATCACCAGTTTGATTAGTTTTAAGTGCCTGGTACCCTAAAGCTACATTATCAAATCCCTCCGTATTACTTGTTAACGCATCATATCCTATAGCCGTATTTCTATCTCCATCAGTTATAGCATCAAGTGCTGTTTTACCAAAGGCTGCATTATGTTCAGCAGTATTAGTACTGATTGAACTAGAGGGATCATTACCCAGATACAAGGAATTATCCTTATCAAGAGCATCCGTAAGGTTACCCAATGTAGCACTGACGGAACCCCAGGAAAGAGCACCAGAACCGTTCGTTTTCAAAAACTGTCCGCTGGATCCGTCAGCAGCTGGCAATGCCCAAATCTTATCAGCGCTTAACGCCGGTGCTTCAAAGCCAACATAGTTAGATCCTTCATAAAAACGGAGTTCATTATTGCTTCCGCCAACGCTTAGGTTGCCTGATGTGGTTACTGCTCCGCCATCGGCAATGGTCATAGCTAGATCACCATCCGTATAATCAATCGTAGCTGTTTTAACTGATCCAGAGAAAGTAGCATCTTGGGCAACTGTAATTCCGCCGCCATCAGCAATCGTGATCGCATCATCACCATCTGTATATTCAATTAAAGGTGTTTGTAAAGAAGTAGAGGCAACCTGGGTTACAGATCTAATGGAAGTAGCACCGGTAACTACACCGGCATCTACATTAATGGTTCCATCCAGTACAATCGCTGATCCACTGGCAGGTGTAATATTCACCGCACCCGATGATGTTGCTATTGTTACCACAGCATCGCCAGTAGTAATATCATCTGCTGCGGAGGAAACACCAGATTGTGCATATGTTTTTAATCTTGAAGCAGTTACTTTTCTATTTGTACCACCGGCCCCATCATCAATAATAAATAAATCGGCATCAACAATAGCAGCACCAATATCTGTACCACCATCAATATCCAGAGCTGCCAATCCAACTTTATTAGCTGTACTAATTGTGGCTAATTTTGAATCTCCAATTGCTGCACTTGAATTAATATCCGCATTGACAATAACTCCTGAACCAATTGCAGCTGCACCATTTGTACCGACAGATATATCACCGGATATCACAACGGGATTAAAATTCGTTCCATCCCCAATCAATGCTGCACCGCTTGTATTCGTAGCCATAGTCAAGTCATCACCGGTCACTGTCAAATCACCTACTACGGTTAGCGCACCAGTATTGCCGAGAGTCAACAACGTAGACCAGGATTCGCTCTGTTTGCTATCAATGGTCATACTACCACCATTGGCTATTTGCATTCGCCATTTATCGTTATCATCGTCCCCTTCATCGGCGTACAAATTCAGTGTCCCAGAATTATTTTCTTCTCCTTTTACAGTTAAATCTCCAGTGATGTCGGATACCGTAAGTCCCGTCAAAGATGACCCATCACCAATAAATGCAGCAGCGGTGACATTATCTGCCACTGTTACGTTACCATCGGCAACTGTAAGCGCGTCCTGGCCGTTGGTACCAGTAATGATCAATTTCTCTTCACTGGCATCCCACGTAAAATCGTCACCAGATGTATTGCTATAGAAAACCACATCCGCACCAGAACCATCTGCGCCAGCAGATATTTTGCCACCCACTTTCAATTCGCTGCTAACGTTCACTTCTGTGGAAGCATCAATATCTACGATCGGGGCAACCAATTCTAGCTCTGCATCCGCATCCACATCTAGCTGTCCATCAGCCGATGAAGACACCTTTAGGGTTGCATCCCGGAATTGCAATTGGGATGCACCATTTAAGCGTACACCTGTATCCGCAATATGGGTCAGAGTTACATCCTGGTCAACACCCAGGTTGACCACAGACCCATCACCAAGGAACAGGTCATCGAATTCAGCCGAAGTACTACCTAAGTCCGTAGCGTCTGCAGATCCAGGTACCCACTGAGTGGTACTGGAATTACCAAGTACCACCTGGTTATCTGCCGTTCCAACAGACTCAAAACCTATAACAATCTGGTTCTCTCCTGCTGCGGCACTGGGGTCCGCATCCGAACCAATGATAATATTTTTTTGTCCGGTAGTAAGGACATTCCCTGCCTGGTAGCCAATGGTAATATTATTATTGGCTGACGTACCAGCGTTCAGAGCCTTGTAGCCCAAGGCTACATTTCGGACACCAGATGTAAGCGCCTTAGCTGCATTATAACCCAAGCCGAGATTCGCTGCTCCAGATGAAAGGACCGCATTGCCACTCTCGAATCCTAAGAACATATTCCCCGAACCCCCTGCCGAGGACAGATTCCAGATAGCATTTTCAGCCAGCGAAACACCGGGGTTCAGCTGTAGATAGCTAAATCCATTTCCAAAGGCTTCAAACAGACGTAGGGTTGCGCCAGCAGTTGGAATACCCCTGATGCTCATGACTCCTGTCCCATCAATATCGACCAAGACTGAATCCAGACTATTCTTGATTACAACGCCATTATTATAATTGGTGCCAGCAGACTTGATCTCTACATCTTCTGCTGTCAAAAACGTTAAACTTGCTACTATGAGTAAAATGATCTTCTTCATTTTTTCCTCCAGATTTATTTACCTAATTCAATTGCACGACATCAATGCCGTGCCTTAAATCTTGGGCAGTCTGGTTCTTTACCAACTGCCATTCAAGACATATAATTATTGGTTTATTACTATGTGTAATTCTTTGCATTTATTCAGCGATAATAACTCCATCCATATAGCCAAGTATTTCAATGGGTTCATCATTGGGCCCTACGAGCTCACAGACACTACTATCTGTTTCTGTAAAACCTGTACTGTCTCGCACAATGGACAGCGTTGATGTACCAACAGAAGTAGCTGTAAATTGAAATTCAACCAAACTTCCGGTACCATTAACAGCTACGGAATCACTACCCAAGAAGGATGTGGTAACTGTGATGGTCCCATCGGTAGAGTTATGTTCATAAAAAAATATTGGGTCTTGCACATCATTGAAAAAATCGCCTTTGATTGTCTGGTTATATAACAGTTTTGTTTTCTCATACTTAACCTTGACATAGGCACCTGACAAATCGGTGACACCCATGGCAAATAATTTAATAGTAACTGGTCCTGTAGGTATATTTTGTAAAGCTGGAAAACAGACCAAGGCCGGTGTGTCAAATTCCAATACAACCGCTTCTTCCGGATCTAGTGGGTTATCATTGATATCCGTAGGGATAGAACAGGACAATACAAAAAATAATAAACAAAGCTTTATTAAAAACTTATGGTTCATTTGTTAAATCCTGAGTAATCAATAGGAATAGAAAAATTTATCTGCGTTTGTTGCAGGATGGGTTCATAGGCCAAGTGTATGTCTACCTTGGATAAGGATTGTTCTATTGTTTCTGGTTCCGGTTCATCCTTTTTTTCCTTTTTTTCTATCTTTTTCTTTTCACTGCCAGGTCCATTCATGTAGGCATGAACCGCATTTGCAATCCAAACAGTTCCAGTAATTCCAGCAAGTATAGTGATCTGAGTAACGGCCGTTGTAATGTCATTCCTACTGTTATTACGATTCTGTTTATATTCCAGCATCAGATTGATATCTGACTCAGCTTGATACAAAGAATTATAATTATTGTAATCTGCGGTGGCTGACTGATGGCTGGAATAAACTGCATAGATCAAACCGCCCATTACTGCTTCCACCCCCATCCAGCGGTAAGCCGATTTTCTTTCATTGGAATAGAGATGACCCCAGCCGGGGAACACTAATCCCCGTACTAGAGCGCCAATCTGAGTTTTTGGAGCTACACCAGCCTGCTGCTGCAGATAAGCCTGCGTTCCCATTCGTCTTTTTTCCTGTAATTCTTTGGGTACCTGCAAGCCAAGAATCTCCCATGAAAGGATTTCCATTTCGGTGATCAATCCATCTACTTCACCTTGATAAGATAAATTTTTCATGCTTTCAGCAGCACCAGTGGCAACGGAAAACATTTTCGCATCAATCGTATAGGTGTTACCAATCTTACCAATAGAACCATTAACCATAAGCTGGACACCTAGCATAGCTCCCACTTCAGAAGCACATTCATCACTGGTACATTCCGAAGAAGAATATCCCTGTTCATTAAGGACGTCCCCCATTGTTGCACGATCCACTAACTGTACCCGTTGAGTATTAGCCATGGCTGTCATAAACCGATCGGTTAAAGTCTGGGCTTCCATCATAGAAATGCCACGACCTTCAAAATCCATTATAGCTACTGTTGGTTTTTCTGTTTCCCCAGCACGTTTCAACTTCAGGGCTGGTGGCGCGGACAGACCAACGATCTCCCAGGCCAGAATCTGCATTTCTACCAGCAATCCTTCGATATTACCTTCGTGAGTAACATTTTTAGAACGCTCTGTTGCTCCGGTTTCTACAGAAAACATTTTTACATCAATAGTATAAGAATCACCCAGTTTTCCAATCAAGCCATTGATCATGAACTGAACCCCTAAAAGCTGTCCCACTTCCGCAGCACATTCGTCCAATACACAACCAGACTGGGCCAGGCCTTGCTCCGCCATAATACTTTCAATCGCTTTTCTTTCGATTAGGCGAATCGCATTGGTGTTCCCAATTTCCGTGCGCATGCGTTCCGTGAGTGTCTGCACTTCCTGTAAACTAATTCCTTGTCCTTCAAAATCAAGGATCGCTACTGTAGGACGTGTATTCTCTTGCGCAAATAGAAAATAATTAACTGTTATGAGGCAAAGTAATACTGTAAACCGGATTGCACCCATATTGTCTTCCTCCCAGGTATTTATATCGAATTTATACAGAACCTGATCAAAAGGGAAATAACTTCCTTAATGTGTGACCTCGCATACACGAATACTAACATCTTATGTGTGCGTATGAAGCCATTTGACTGAATCTGATAAAAATACATACCTGCGCCTACTGATTGTCCGTATTGATTGCGGCCATCCCATCGAGCATTATAATACCCGGCATCCATATTCTTATTAACTAAAATAGCTACTTCCCTACCAAGTAAATCATAAATCATCAATCTTGTATATCCTGCCTCTGGTAAATCATACATAATTGTGGTAGACGGATTAAATGGATTAGGATAATTGTGATGCAATGAATATTCATCTGGTATTGCTCTTATTTTCATAATACTCATACCCTGACTAATAATTTCCTCATCACTTCCATAAATTGTATATCCTATAGAAATCGGCGTATCATTTCGATCAAATGAATAACTATCAATAATAATTTCCGTTTGATTATTATCAACAGAATTGGCCCATTCAATTAGAATCTTTCCAGCAGCTTCATCGGTGCTACTTAAATATATATGATCTTTCGTCGTAATATCACCTTTCGTTAAAAATTGCATATTACTTGTTGGATACTCAATAAAAACCTGACCAGCTAAAGAACCTTCCGGTAAGGAAACAACTATAGATTTATCTATTTGTTCAATTTCAATTCTAGATCCTATTTCAGGCATAGAACCTGCAATCAATGGTAAATAACTATTTGACCAGTACCACATTTGTACAAATGCCATAATATCACGTAAATCAAATTTATTATTCGGTGTAGGAATAAAATGAGGTACTGTTCCGGTTATAGGGCCTAATTCATACGCAAAATCTTGATTTGTTAAAGCTGTTTTAAAAGCATTTAGGTCTAATACATCAATCTGAAAATCATTATCATAATCTGCTAATAAATAAGTTGTATATATTAGTTCCTTGGAGTCTGTTCCATTACCAGACCAATCTAAAATATTACTTATTTCAATATTAATGGTATCAAGAGATCCATACGGTTCTGTAAAATGAATTATTATTGCAGTATCCTCTGAAGAATATGTTGAATAAAGATTCATATTATCATAGGCAATACTTGATGCCGTTATATCCCCAATATTAGATAAAGGTTGTGTAAAATGGATTGTTAAAGTGCTATCACTAGCATTTAAGAAATTCATCGGGTTTGGATTCGCTCTTGTAATTAATGCTGATTGCGGGACACCCGTAACTTCACTTGTAAAAACACTTTCATTGCCAGGTATATCTGTTGCTGTTATACGAAAATAATATGTATTTCCATCTTCAAAGCTTGGCATAAATGCTTCCGCCGTTGAATCGGCAGTAGTTAAAAGTAATGTTGTAGGATTCTCTTCTGTTCCACCATATACGGAATAATAGTTAAGATCTACTTCTTGATTATGATCCCATTCAACAAAAATTCTCTCTGAAGTAAACCATGCAACTAAATTCATAGGACTAGAAGGTGCAGATAGATCAATCAGAGCTCCATCACTCATAAGAATTTCACCTGCATTGTATACACTATCAATTCCACGGATATGGACATTGTAAGTGATATTTTCTTCCAATGAAAGATCGCTAATATTACATAACGTATCTAACGTTGCTGTCCAAGGAGTATGATATTGAGAATTATCCATGTCATATAAAGCATATTCATACGTTAGAAATCCTGATCCTTCTTCAATAAACTGCTGCCAATGCGCTTGAAAACTGTTGATATAATTTTGTCGATCAATATCTACTGAATCTCCATCAAATACCCATATGCCAAGAGGACCAGTAAAATCAGTGATAATCCCATTACTAGATACTATTGATGAGATATTATTTGCTTGATCTACCGCCCTAATTGAAAAGTAATAAGTGATGGTTTCTTCCAACTCAAGACTTGCTGAAATCGATGTGTTCGTTCCTGCAGAAATCCAATTTCCAGTTATATCACTCGCTCCCGAAGATGTCCCTACAGCATATTCATAACGTGCTATTCCGCTAGTAGTATCAGCAAAATCCTCCCAATTTGCTACTAAGTTTGTATCAGAAGGCGTATAGGATGCATCATCATGCAATCCATCTTTTACTAATCCTACTGTTGGGGGATATAAATCAGCCATAATACCATCACTAGATTCGACTGTTGATAAATTCCCTGCCATATCATAAGCACGGATATTTGCATAGTACACTAATTCGTGAGTAAGGGAAAAATCGGAAATAGTTACTTGTGTTTCTGAACCATTATCCGTCCATGAAATTACATTCGTATCTCCTGGAGATGTTCCAACAGAATATTCATAAAAAGAAATCTCTCTCGTATCATTGCCAGCCCAAAATATCCCCAATGTATCAGAAGGTCCTTGATAATCCAAGTCAATAGATCCGCCATCATTGGGTACTCCAACAGTTGGATCAAACATATCTACCACAATTCCATTACTTATCGATATAGTTGAAACATGTCCAACAGCATCTGTGGCTCTCACTGATGCATAATATGTGCCATCATGAATCAGATCAAGGTTGCTTACTATTGCATTTGTTTCTACTCCATTTTCTGTCCATGTGATAACATTGACAGCACCTGGTGTTGTTCCTATTGCATACTCATACAAAATAATACCACTTACGGTATCAATAAACCCGCTCCATGATATCTCTAAGGTGCTATCACTATTCGTCCAATCCGCATCTTCAGTCAGCCCATCATAAACAAGACCGGATATTGGATCAAACATATCTACCACAATTCCATTACTTATCGATATAGTTGAAACATGTCCAACAGCATCAGTGGCTCTCACTGATGCATAATATGTGCTATCATGAATCAGATCAAGGTTGCTTACTATTGCATTTGTTTCTACTCCATTTTCTGTCCATGTAATAACATTGGTATCACCCGGTGTTAATCCTATTGCATACTCATACAAAGCAATACCACTTACGGCATCAATAAACCCGCTCCATGATATCTCTAAGGTTCTATCACTACTCGTCCAATCCGCATCTTCAGTCAGCCCATCATAAACAAGACCGGATACTGGTGTTCCATAATCAATAGTAACCCCATCTGAAGATATTACGTCTGAAACATTACCCGCTAAATCAGTGGCTCTCACTGATGCATAATATGTGCCATCATGAATCAGATCAAGGTTGCTTACTATTGCATTTGTATCTACTCCATTTTCTGTCCATGTGATAACATTGACAGCACCTGGTGTTGTTCCTATTGCATACTCATACAAAACAATACCACTTACGGTATCAATAAACCCGCTCCATGATATCTCTAAGGTGCTATCACTATTTGTCCAATCCGCATCTTCAGTCAGCCCATCATAAACGAGACCAGATACTGGTGTTCCATAATCAATAGTAATCCCATCTGAAGACATTACGTCTGTAACATTACCCGCTAAATCAGTAGCTTTTATAACAAAAAAGTATGTTTCCTGGTCAACCAGTGTTGATAAGGTATCTATAATATAATTGGAGGAGAGACCAACGCTATCCCAACTAGGAATAATGTCAAATCTACTTGTATCATCTGTGAAGGCAACTTCATAATTCACAATACTACTAACCGTATCTATAAACCCTGTCCAATTTGCAGATAATGTAGTAGTAGATTGTGTAAAATCAATATCCATATCCAATCCATCATGGACTGTACCAAATAATGGCGGGGTCAAATCAATAAGAATACCATCACCAACAAATATAGCTGAACGATTTCCAGCATGATCGATTGCTCGAACAGATACATAATAGTTTCTACCATCATTCAAATTAATAGAATCTCCAAGTATGTTTAAGGTATATGAATCTTCAATAGTGTACCAATCGATAATATTTGAGTCTTCTATTGCAGTGCCAAGAGCTACTTCATAATAAGACATACCAGAACCAGGACTGATATCTATACCCTGCCAACTTGAAGATAAGACACTATCAATATTCTGTATGTCAATATCATTAGCTATTGAACCCTCATTCACATAATAGATATTTGGTGCATCCACATCAATGGTAAAACCATCAGAAGTAACCGTATTTGACACATTAGAGACACTATCAATAGCACGGACAGAAACAAAATAGGAACTATCGCTTTCAAAAGAGACAGTAACAGTTGCCATTGTATCTCTCCGTGATGCAGCTGTCCAGTTTAACACTTCGGTAGTATTTGTATTCGTTCCAACAGCATATTCATAATAACTAATTCCACTTAATGAATCATCAAAATCATGCCAAGTAAATGTTAAAGTTGTATCAGAATTATGCCAATCCATATCTCCTACAGATCCATCCATAGCACTTCCTGATTGAGGGATTTCTGTATCAATCACAATTCCATTGGTACTTACAACAGATGATAAATTACCTGCCACATCCACTCCGCGAAGGAATACTCGATAAGTAGATGCATTGTTTAATGAAAGATTTGTAACAGTCCAACTATTTGTATCACCAATATCTGACCAAGACAGAATATTATTATCTAATTCATCTTGAATAGAAAGTATATATGAGCCAATACCACTACGACTATCACTAAATCCTGACCAGGTAATAGTTAAGCTGGTATCAGACCCTGTATAGCTTATGTCACTCGTTGTTCCATCAAATACATTTCCTGCTACAGGATTCGTCAAATCAATTATCACACCATCGCCTAATGCAGGTGAAGAAATATTTCCAGCTACATCCGTTGCAATAACACTAAGAAAATATGTTGCTCCTTCTATCAGTGGTTGATAAATAGGAAATACAGCTGTATCAGCAGTTGCAGTACCTACGGAAGTCCACGGAGTAATTTGAGATCCTCCTGCGTTTATTCCAATAGCGTATTGATAATTTGCAACGCTTGTTGCGGAATCAGATGCAGTCCAAGAAACAATAAGTGTATCTGATAAATTCTGATAATCGATATCTGTTCCTCCAGCAGATACAATGGCACCTTCAGCTACGGCAGAAAATATTGGCGCGGAATTATCGATAATAAATGTCTTAGATCCTTTTAATGAGCTAGAAGATCCAGGTGTAGGAAGTTCTAGAATACACACGCTTCCAAGTACATCAACAATATTCCCATCATTGAAGGTTAATGCACTATCTGTGGCGTAATCAAGATCATTACTATTATCCATACTTGAAATAATATATCTAAATACTAATAAACCTGTATTTGAACCGCTTAAATAACTTGCTCTCGCACTGGATGATCCAGTTCCTAGCATTAGCTGAGG
>LWDU01031927.1_pt1 | contig 35538 bp, 26 predicted proteins | sample 727161 | NCBI WGS metagenome assembly LWDU01 (sample SAMN04566230, study PRJNA314399) | hydrothermal vent metagenome | isolation source: deep sea hydrothermal plume seawater | place: Mexico: Gulf of California, Guaymas Basin | collected 2004-07-11 | reverse complement strand
AAAAATAGCACTGCTAAGAGCAGTCCGCTTGCCATCTTCATCTCGCCCATCAATAAGCAGGTGTAGCCCGTCCCATTTCACCATTACCCTTGTTAGATTTCACGGAAAACTTTGGTTTCCCCCTATTTTTTCCCGCTATTATTGTAATTACATAGAATATTGTTATTCGCAGTGCATCCCCCAAAAATGATTTATTGAGCGTTACGAAAATTGATAACGAATAGCAATGAGGACAGGGTGGTAATAATGGTAGAAGTAGGAGATAACGCACCCGATTTTGAACTTCATGATGGAAGTCGTAATGTCGTAACAGGAGGGGAGCACAAAGGTCAGAATGTTGTTCTTGCCTTCTTCCCTGCAGCATTTACAGGGGTTTGTCAAACGGAAATGTGTGTCTTTGAAGACACACTCCAATCATTGAATGATTGCAATGCAACTGTATTGGGAATTAGTGTTGATTCACCATTCTCAAACAATGCTTTCGCTGAAGCGAATGGAGTTACTTTCCCAATTCTTTCAGATTATACTAGATCAACAGTTAATGCATACGGAGTAGCATTGGATGACTTTGCTGGAATGAGTGGATACACAGCTGCACAAAGAGCAGTTTTCATCGTTGATGAGAATGGCGATATTTCATGGAAGTGGATTGCTGACTCCCCAGGGGAAGAACCAGACTACGCTGAGATAGTTGCGTTTCTTTCAACCTAAGCGTCTGAGATTAGTTCATCTCAGGCATCGTGGTCTCTGAGTTTTGCATCATCATCTTCAGGTGCCATGATGTAATTGTTGTACAATAGTGAGCAGGACAAGGCGCCAATTAGTGGGCCAGCCCAGTACATCAAAAGATGAGACATATCAGCCATGTCGGTGAATAACCAAGTCCCCATCCATCGTGCTGGGTTCATTGCCGCTCCGGTAATACCTCCACCCATCATGACCCAACCACCAATTGCTGGTGCTCGAGGGTCAACTGCAGTACCCCAAATAGCGAACATTAGTAGGAAGGTGAGTACGGCTTCTACCGCAATTACACCCATCAATTCAATTCCATCGGTTGGTGCAGGAGTTCCCATTCCGTGACCAACGGCTACCATAGTGGTACCATCGAGAATTTGGGATAGCATCAGGCCTGCGATACTTGCTCCCAAAAGTTGTGCTCCAATGTATTTCAATCCAGTATTGTTATCGATCTTTTTGACAACCATCATTGAGATAGTCACCGCTGGATTAATGTGACCGCCTGAAATGTTCATTGTTGCAGTCACTACAATTGCTAGAACCAGACCATGCGCCAATGCGACTGTGGTAAGGTCACCACCCATCATAATTGAACCGGCACCAATGAATGTCAAGGCAAAAGTGCCTATCAACTCACAAATCAATCTACTCTGCATACTCACTTCTGTATTACTCATAATAATCGTCAAACCGTTCGGCGAAGCCATCTATATTTCAATTGATGTCTAACAACACTTGACTTGAAGGCGAATCACAACTGTTTGGAAATACAGGGAAACCTGAAAATTACTAGGTAAACCATTCAGTTTCGATGCCTGCGGGAATAATTGCTTCGTCCGCCACCACCCTTGCGGCCAGCTTTGCTCCCTTTATTTCCGCCACCGTGAGGGTTGCGGTCATGTCGGGACCCACCATCTTTCCTGTCTGATGGTTTTCCGCCGCCACTTCGGCCGCGATTTCTGCCGCCGCCGCCACCGCCGCCACCTGAATTTCGTCCGCGGTAGTTTCGGTTTTGATTTCCGAATTTTTTATTGTAAGGTCGGTTACCGCCACCTCTTCTACCACCACCTCGGCCGGAGCCACTTTTCTTGCGTGGTGCGGGTACATGTTTTACTTCGTAATTTGGTAATATTTTGAAGTCCGGTGGTCTGAAAGCAATTTTGATTCCAGCCTCTCTTTGAATCCGACTGCACAATTTCTTCTGAGGATGTTGTACTATACTGATGACAGTTCCAGTCGCTCCAGCCCGTGCAGTCCTTCCGCTACGGTGTTTGTAGGCCTTACCATTTTCAGCTGGGTCATAGTGAACTACACAGTTGATTCCTTCAACATCAATGCCGCGAGCCGCCACATCAGTAGCAATAAGCGCCAAACATTCTCCGCCTACGAAATCTCGCATTGCTCGATTGCGCTGACGCTGGTCCATCCCTCCATGCAGAGTGGCAACTCCTACGCCCTCATCCTCAAGTTCAGAGCCAACCCTTTCAACTCCTAATCGGGTTCTACAGAATACGATAGTACGTCCACACTTGCGAATTGCTTCTGCTGTGATATTTGATTTCATCTCACTCTTCATCAACCAGAAAAAGTGCTCCATGGTTTCCATGCTCACTTCTTTAGGCCCAACCTCTATGGTTACGGGGTTATTCTGGTACTTCTCAACCAATTCTGCAACTTCATCATCCAAAGTTGCACTAAAGAGAATAGTTTGCCGATCTTTAGCACACTGGTCAAGAATTTTGCAAACAGGCTCCATGAATCCCATGTCAGCCATGCGGTCAGCCTCGTCAATCACTACTGTTTGAGTGTGCTCTAGGCTTAGTGCATCGTGCTCAAGAAGGTCAATCAATCGACCAGGGCATGCGACTACAATATCCACGCCACTTGAGAGGGCTCGGCGTTGGACTTTGTAGGGAATCCCTCCATACACGGATATTACTTCGAGGTCGAATGCTTCTGCTAGGGGTTTAATCACCTTGGTAATCTGTTCTGCAAGTTCACGGGTGGGGGTTAGAATAAGTGAGGTTGGTAATTCGATTTTGGCAACTTCAGTGCGTGAAACCAACGGTAATCCAAAAGCGAGGGTCTTTCCAGAACCGGTTGGAGCGCGGCAGCAGATGTCATGGCCAAGCATTGCATCTGGGATTGCTTCGCGCTGAACTTCAAAAGGTTCAGTAATTCCCTGTTGGGCAAGGGTATGGACTAAGGCGGGGTTAATGCCGAGATCAAAAAAACTGACGCCCAACTACCTCATCTCCGAGTTGACCCGCCCGGCCCTCTCTATTTAACCACCCAAGTGAGAAAGTTGCCAACTGCTCATCGTATCAAATTGGTCCGCGCTCCCACATCCTGATGGCTGCCAAATACAACCGTTGTATTACGAGTCTACAGTCAGGCACTCTGCCAACTGAGTTAAGCACGGGCAAGCCGCCGAGCGCCATCTCTCATTTGACTATTTCCGGCCCTCATTCATTTTCCCCTCACTCCCTTACACACAATAGTGTGTAGCCAAACTCAACTTTTCTGTTTTGGGGAATTATTCAACTCGGCCTATTTATTCCCCTTGCGGCCTTTACAAGGGGGTCAAGAATCGCCCTGTACAGGTGAACACAGACCGACAACCGTTTATACTCTTGAAGTAGCGAGTTAGTGTCTGTAGGTAGTGAGAACTGTGAAGTCCATGGATGGGGGACAAAGTGCGGAAAGTGGTGAAGACTACAGTGGAATTGTTGATGAAATACGAAAGGACATTGACACTGGTCCGACAACAACACTTCTAGATGATGAGTTAGGGGGATACGGGGTTCCAAATCCACGCCTTCTGATTTGTGGCTGTGGTGGTTCTGGTAATAACACGATGAACAGAATAACTCACCTGGGTGTTGAGGGTGCAGTCACCGTTGCAATTAACACTGACAAACAACATCTTGACCATACTCGTGCAATGCAGAAATTGCTGGTTGGCAGACATATCACTCGCGGACTTGGTGCTGGGGGCGACCCAAGCATGGGTCGTAAGTGCGCTGAGGCAGGCCGTGATGTAATCTCAAAAATTGTTAACAACGCGGATTTAGTTTTCATTACTGCTGGGCTAGGAGGTGGCACTGGTACTGGAATCGCTCCAGTGGTTGCTGATGAGGCAAAGCGAGCTGGAGCACTAGTGGTAGCAATTGTAACAACTCCATTCCATGTTGAAAGGCGACAGCGAATGCAAAGAGCGCTTGAAGGATTGGAGCAATTGCGAAAAACCTGCGATGCAGTTTTGGTTTTAGATAATAATCGGCTTCTTCACTATGTGCCGAATCTTCCGCTAGATGAGGCTTTCAGCATTATGGATCAATTAATCGCTGAAATTGTCAAGGGAATCACCGAGACAATCACCTTGCCATCACTAATCAATTTAGATTTCGCAGATGTCAGAGCCATCATGGAAGATGGTGGCGTGACAATGATGCTCTATGGCGAGTCTGACCGTGGGGCTGAGGAAGTTGTGCACGAAGCGATGAACCACCCCCTTCTCGATATTGATGTATCTGGTGCGACAGGTGCACTCATCCATGTAACAGGTGGACCTTACATGACACTTGAACAGGCCAACCAAGTGGTTGACCTAATGACTAGTAGGATCGCCCCTGATGCTAATGTGATTATGGGTGCGCGTCAAGATCCAGGGTTTGGTGATACCATTAAAGTGATGTCAATCATCACTGGCGTTGTTAGAGACCGGCTCTTGGAGGAACAAATGAGTGCTGATAAGTTGGGAGAAGCTCTTGGCTTGGCTCAACAAGGTGATGCTGGCAGTCGGTTTGGCTTCCAGCGCTTCGATTAATCGAAGTCAAATTTCATTGCTCTAGATTATTCTCATCTGCAAGTTTTGCTTCAAATCAATGGCTCTTTCAAATAGGGTGGGTAATCACCCCTTTTGCCGCTTAAGGTAGGGGGGAGAAAGAGACATGGATAACGAAACACGAACAACCGTTCAGATCGCAGATGCTTCAGGGCATGCTGAGATGGAACTAACCAAGGCCGAGACGATGGATGTAATCGCACAGAACCAGGGTGCATGGGTATTCGCAGGAAACCAGCTAGTACAGCCGGCTGCCCTCGAACAAGCAAACTGGGCTGATGTAGGCACTGTTCAGGTGATGCCACCACTAGTTGGGGGACAAATCTGAACACTAACAAGACAAGCTAACACGTTGGGCCGGGGGTGAGAGTCCCCGGCCCAGCACTAACAATTACAGATTATAACTGAGGCGAACCGCTGATAAAGGGACAGCAGGTCGGCGAGTCGCTAAGGAGGACTTGAGTATGTCAAAAGGGACGTCACACCATCTTCGCGAGACTTGGAAAAGGCCGAAGGATAACCTTCCGTCTGACTACCGTCGCGAGCGCATGACGCAATGGCGTCATGAGCCAGTTTTCCAGCGAATACCTAAGCCAACTCGTATTGACGCAGCTCGCCGTATAGGATACCGTGCGAAGCAAGGAATCACAGTTGTCCGCACTCGAATACGCCGTGGTGGCTTGCGTAAGTCTAAGATTAACGCAAAGCGTAAGCCGTCAAAGATGGGTATGCGAAAAATTACCATGGCAAAATCAACTCAGCGCTTGGCTGAGGAGCGTGTTGGTAAGAAGTATCCAAATATGGAAGTCTTGAACTCATATTGGGTTGGTCAAGACGGTAAGCAAAAATTCTTTGAAGTAATTCTAGTGGATCCTAACCACCCAGTAATCAAAGCTGACAAGCAGTTGAGTTGGGTTGGTAACAGCCGACACCGTGGACGAGCCCACCGAGGTAAGACCAGTGCTGGTAAGCGAGGCCGTGGATTACGCAACAAAGGTAAGGGTGCAGAGAAATTACGCCCAAGTCTGAAGGCTAACCTAAACCGTGGCAAATAACTGAGTTTGACTTAACTCAGCGACAACTTTGATTGACCTTGACCGTCCGTTGTGCTACAATGGCGGAGGCACTAGTCACAACTTTGCGTGGACTTCCTGTTTTTCTTCCCGACGGGAGAAGGCTTGGAATTGTTCACGATACTGTTATCGAAGTAGACCATTGGTCAACTTCTCACCTTTTTGTGGTAGATTGCCCGGAGGAGTTAGTTGCCGGAGGAGTCCATGTTGCGGTGCCTTGGCATTGGGTACGTGGCATCGAAGATGTGGTAGTTCTTCGTTGGTTTCCTCCCACTCCTATTCCTGAGGACCCCGTGAACCCTTGATGAGGGATGAGCCCCTCGGAGAGTTCGGTTATCATGTTTGAACTGCATGTGTTGGGTACTTCGTCGGCCCGTTTTTCACACGACCGAGCCGTTTCTGGCTCGTTTGTGATGACTCCTGGTGGTGCAGTTTTGGTAGATTGTGGCGAAGGGATGCAAAAACGCCTACTTGATCAAAATAAAGCTTTGAAGAAGAGTGGCTTGCAAATTCGTAGTCGGATGGCTAAAGTCCGTGCAATTTTGTTCACTCATGGCCATCTTGACCATTGTTGGGGATTATTGCCGATGTTGTATACAATGTCATTGGATGGCCGCACTGAACCACTTACTATCATCGCCCCGACCAGCCAGAAGGCTGTTGCATGGTCGCTGAAAAATCCCGGCGATTCACCGCCTGCAGAGAGCGGTGTTGATTCAACAGATTTAGCAATTCTATTCCAACAATGGCAATCTCTTGGCTCAAAAGATGATGATTTTGGTTTCAAAATAGATTGGGTGCTGTTGCCAATTGAACAGCAATCCCCATTTATTTCCCCAATTCAACCCTTTGACGGTGTTGAATTGATGGTAGTTCCTACCGAACATGGGATCCCATCTTGTGGATGGCAAATCACTAGCAATCCAAAGATGGGGAAATTTGACCGCGCTAAAGCTGATTCACTATCTCTATCCACTGAACAGGTCGGAGCACTTGCGAGTGGTGAAAATATTACAACAGATTCAGGACCACTAATGGCTAAAGATTTCCGCGGCGCAGAGAAACCTCGGCGTTCTCTTCTAATTTCAGGGGATACTATTGGGGATGTACAAGCATTTGGTGAACTTGAAACCCCTCCTGATTTATTGTTGCATGAGGCGACTTTCCTAGAACACAAGTCAGAAAAGGCAAGAATGTACAATCATTCAACTACACACGATGCAGCGCGGCATGCTGAAGTTTCAGGTTCTCAAGTTTTAGCATTGACTCATTATAGCTCAAGTATTGACGACATATTAGTTGTTCAAAGTGAAGCCCAAGAACTACATAAAAGGTCAATTGCATGCAGTGATGGAGATGTTTTCACCATTTCACGTAATGGTGATATTACAGTCCATAGGCGTTGTGAAGAGTGGAAAAATTACTCGCTTTGAAGGAATGATATGACTACACCCGAAGGGTGAACCATTGAAAGGGAGAACAGCGGCACAACTTATGATGCGTTGGAGCGTAGTCGTCTCAGTTGCCCTTTTGATGCTACTAAGTAGCATGGTTCCAGTAACGATTTCAGATGACTTGAATTCGAATGATATCAACCAGCAAGCAGGGGCAAAAGACCCACCATGTCCAGCAACAAATGTCAGCAGCCTTCCACCGATGGTGAACCTTGCTGACCAAACATGTTTGCAAGTATCACTAGGGACTTTAGCGCCTGGGAGTTTAGTTTCAATTGAAGCATCAATAACAGGTAATTCATCAGACTTGCTATTCTTCGCTGCAAATTCAGTCGGCACATATCTCAATGGTCAATCTTACAGGACATCCTCCATTTGGGAAGCTGATGCATCGGTAGAGTCACTTTTAGGTGATGCTGAATGGCACTGGGAAGTTCCATCCATTCCATCTTCGCCAACAGCATGGTTTCTGATTCTTGACAATCTTGCACATTCAGGAGACCAAGGTAATGGTGGGCAGGGTGGAGGTGATTCCAATATCACAATTTCAGTTACTTTTCCCACAATGTCATACTGGACTCTAATGGACTCATTACAAGTCCTTGCACCGGGGAGTCATGTTGCTCTTCTTGGGCCATCTGAACTAACTCTAGACGTGGGCACTCAAGTTTCAGTAACTGCCCTCCCTCTCTCTGGGGTGGGGGATTTGTTTATCCTAACTGAGGCTCAGAAAGACACCTACTTGTTGGGTGGCGGTGGTGCTTTTTGGGTGCCTGGGACTCAAATGCTTTCGATATCAACTGCAACTTCACAGCCTTGGATTGTGCCATCGGATTTAGCCGGAGAGCCTCTCTATTTATTCTTGGATAATGAGGATGGTCCAATTGGTGGCGGAGATGGTTTGTCTCCCTTGAGAATTACAGTCAGTGTCACATTATTGCCAGTATTGAATCCAGTAATATCAAGTGCTGATGATTTGAACGATGTTGATGTAAAAGAACAGGTTAGTTTTGATGTTGAATCCACCCCTAATCTTTCACAGCAGGTTGATTTGAGTCAGACCGAATGGGATTTTGATGGCGATGGTTCCACCGATGCTACTGGTGAATCAGTGACGACATTATTTTCTAGTCCAGGGAATCGTTCAGTGAAAGCAACAATTCACGGTCCCGATGACAGAATTAGTAGTAATACAATTGCAGTAACTGTGATTGATTCTTCAAATCCAAACACTTCAATTCTTGGTTCTGATGTTTGGCAGAGAGATGTTGACGCAAATTTCACATTGACATCAACATCAACTGATAATTGGCAAGTTATTAGAGAAGAATGGAGGGTTGATGGTATCCTAATATCCTCTTCTACAACCTCATTACCCTCATCATTTACTCATTCAATTAACACCACAGGTGAACATATTGTTGAATTAACTGCAGTTGATGGGGCTAACAATATCGCCGCTACGATTGTCACGGTTATGGTGAGAGACGGTACAAAACCAGTAGTGGGTGACATTGTAGCTATTGATACAGTGATGGTCGGTACTTCAATGACTTTCAGTGTAAATGCAAGTGACCCCGAATCAGGACAGCTAGGATATAATTGGGATTTTGATCAAGAGGTTGATTCCGATGGCGACAGTGTGACTATAAATGATGTTGACGCCACTGGCTCTACAGTAGAATGGACTTTCTACATAGCGGAGCCAACCTATGTCACAGTTACAGTTACTAATGATGCAAATCTTTCAACGACAGTTGAAGTTTTAGTGGTTGTGGAGGCTGACCCAACTGCTGTAAGCAGCACTTCATCTCCACTGGATAGTCTAGTACCATTCATCATTTTAATGATTGTTGTGGTGCTAGGTGGAGGTGGTTGGTTTGCTTGGAGAAAACGTAAGGAAAAGTTGCACGAAGAAGCAGTTGCTCTCGCTCAAGCAGCCTCAGAAGAAGAGGCGGAAGAACCGGAACCAGAACGTGATGACCAACTCACAATGTATGCACCATCCGGCTCTCAATCAGGTGGCTATGGTGGTGGCGGCGATGCTAGCATTGCAGCGCTAGCTGGGACTGGTTATTCTCAAGGCACAGTATCCGAAGATGCTCTAGCCGCATTTGGGGATGATGATGAACCGCAAGAAGTTGCTGAAAAAGACCCAATCCTAGATGACCTCGATTTCCTCCGAAGCAAAGATTCGAAACCGGCGACTGAAGTTGCAAAGGTCGAGGCAGAAGCAGAAGCACCTGCAACTAAACCAGAAGGAAAAGTTGCCAAGCGCTCATCGGGGATTGCTCTTCCCGATTCTGCAGGTGTTACAACATCTCGTCCATCAGTTCAATCAAAAGCAGCACCAGTGCAACAGGATTCACCTACAGCCAAGCCTGTGGCTGAACTTGAGCCTGAACCTGAAGAAGTTGATAGTACAACCGTGAAAGCCTCTTGTCCTTCTTGTGAACAGATGTTTGCTGTTGATATGCCAAATGACATTGAACAGGCTCTAGTGGCTTGTCCTAAATGTGACCAAAGAATTCGTCTTGAAAAATAATCCTTTAATCGTCCTCTATGAGGACGAGTAACATTGGCTAATTCCGATAATGCAAGAAATGACTCAATTTTGATTCAATGAACCAAATCGTTCAAGCAACATGAGAGAGTAAATTACACCATGGAGGAGGCAAGCGTCAGATTGTTAGTTGCCGGACCTCGCACATCAGACTCAAAAATGGGGATTTTAATCACACTCATCATTTTGTTGCCACTTGTTGCCCCAATTAGTACTGCATCAGCCGAATTACAGGTCAGTGCTGAGGATTTCGATATTCTTTCTCAACTTGATACAGCGCTTGAAACTAGGTCTAGCATGGTGGGTAATGCAGCGGTGACAACTGCTGCTAGTAACGCTCTTGATCAAGTAAGATTGGAAGAGAGATTGAGTGATGCTAATGACCCGTTATCGCGTATTGATGAGAGCATGTCAAATATGGTGATGGTTGATTCCACCCCTCCTATACCTGTACATCCAACACCATACGAGATGGTTTTGAATCCAGATGAACACCCCGATGAATGGGCCAACAATATTTGGGGTACTCTCCTGACTGCTGATAATTTCGTTATTTGGACCCACTTCAAGACAGATACTGGGCAGGAATATGACCACTATGAAGAGGTTGATTTTTCAGAAACTGGGCTTTTTGCAGGCGGATTAATTGGATTAATTACAGGTTCAAACCCACTTCTTCATGAAATTTCCATCGATGATGATTCTACCAACGATATCGAGGTTGGTTTCAGTATTGATACCTCACAGAGTGATGGTTGGGGGACTGAAGGAAATCCACCAACTACTTTGTGGGTTGAACCAACAATTGAATTCTCAGTAGTGGCTCTTGATACTCAAGCAACTTTGTGGGACCACATTGAATATCTTGAAGTATCGTTGATGAAACAATTTGCATATTCGTTGAACCCACTTGGGGAAGGGGAGAGTTATGTTTGGGTAATTGACAGCCGATTCACGATGATGCCAGAAGATTTTAGCTTGGAAGTAGGGCTTGAGAGATTCTGGTTTGATATTACTGGAGCCACATTGTCATTCCTCTCAGCATTAATTGGAATCGTTACTGGGCCAGTAGATGAAACAGGAATTTCAATCGCATCAGTAGCCGCACCGTATGCGATTCATGTAGATAATGTAGGCCAAACAGATTGTCCTGACGATTACGATGCCGCTACGATGTATGATGCTGAATCTAGCGTACATCGTTGTACCGTAGGTATTGGATTTGGTTATGTTCACTTTGACGCGCCGGCCAATGCAGGCGATAAAGAGACCAACGAATTTGCTTACATTGATATTGGAATTCATCCTGTTGAAACGAATGTAGTTCTACCTTCTGTTATTGATTTGGTACTGAGGAATGACGATGTCCTAACAACTTCATTTGGAGTAACAGGAGAGGGTGGATTGGATACGATTGAGTACTTCTCCGATGAAAGAGCAGACCTACATTTACACTTCCACGAAAACCGTTCTAACCAAGTTTCTGCACCGGGTGAACCTTATGGGAATATCACCGATTCTCAAGGTTGGCTTAGAGGAATGCCTTCTGGGCAACTTCCCTCAGATGAGGTGTCAAGAATTTTCCGAATGCTTGGTAGTGAATCATCACCAGAATTACCAGGACAAATGCCAGAAAGGGTTTCAATGATACTTGCAATCAAGAATTTCAGTAAAGATACAACTCCAAATAATGCAGATTCCACATTACCTGTTGACCCGACTGACCCACCAAATACACTGGTTGTGTTATTTGCAACTCAGTCGGTTACCGAAATTGATTATTCTTCTTGGTTCCAACGAGAAGGCGCAATCGATGATCACCGAAGATTACGTATCCATGCCACAGATTTACCTACTGGGTTAGTTTTGCAAGGTAGTTTCCAACTAGGAAGTAGTGAAGCAACCGATGGGGGCATTGGTAATGCGCAATCAGACCCGATTTCAGCGCTATTAGATGCAACAATTCTCAATATTGTTGATGTATTCATTGATATTGGTAATATCGTAAATAGTATTCCAGAAGCAATTGTCAACATCGTTGGTGGCGATGGCTCTGGTACTGGCACAGGTGGTGAAATCTACCTTGACTTCTACACTTCAATTGCAGCAGACAGACAATTGATGAGTCTTGGAATGGCGCATATAGAATTGGGCTCTAGTATGCAACCAACTACAGATGGCCCCCATGTAATCATGGCAGAAGACCTCGGATTAGGAATGGTAAATGGCAGACAGGGGATGGTGGAGCCGTTGGTACCCGTCGCTGTGAGTATCCAACTTGATGGATTGAAGTCACTACACATTGTTGATGATGTATTAGCGGAACAACAACTCGTTTCTCTGAGGTCTCAAGGCGGTGACCCATTACGATTCGTCTACATGGAACACGAATCGGGGTCACTGATTTCAGAAAATTTCCAGTCAGTCTATGTTTCGAATCAACCAGCAAGTCTTGACTTATTGGTTAGCGAAGGAAATCTCACATGGGCAAGTGATAGAGGAATAGATGAGATTCTTTACAGTGGGCGCTCAGGCGAACAAAGGCAAGTTGTACTCATTGAGCAGTTTCCTCAAAATTTCAGTATGGGGATTGGCTCAACAGTTGATTGGGCTGGGGATACCCCAATAGGTAGCGTTACAATTCAGATGGGTAACGCAACTGACTTGCGTACAATGGATGGTGACCATTTCCAATTTTGGCAAAACATTGACACCAACGAAGCCTCGCTTTCAGCACGTATTAGTGGGATTTCAGAAATCTCCTATTCCCCGCCAGTTTTGGAAGGAAGTTCTGGAATAGATGGGATGCCAACAGCAAGCATAGTTACTGAAGGTGGAAATGATTTGGCAATAATGCTCAGGGATGAAACCGATTGGGATGAACCAACATTGGGAATTAATGGAGAGATATTAATCAGTCCTTTACCAGCTAATTTGGAAATTGCAACCCCCCCCTCGAATGGCGAGAATCCAATTACGATGCCAACTTTCTCAACTGAAAATGGTCTTGGCGGAGTAGGATTCTTCCTTGCAGGATTTTCTGATGTTGGTCGTGGCGTAAATGATATTCTCAGTGGTTTTGCAACTAGTATCACGGGTAATGGGTCAGGTAGCGAAGATTTCTCTATAGGAATAAATCTTGAAACTGATTCACCATTTGATTTAATTGTTGATATCCGTCAGGGAGATATGCCATTAGAACAACCTGATTGGGTACATGGTATGGCGATGAGAGCGGGACAGTATGAGAACAGTACAGCATTTCATTTACTCGCTTGGTTACCTGACCTCCCTCCTCAAACCAATATATTCGTAGAATACACTAACATGAGTGTGCGTGACAAGTACCATGTTGAAATTGACCTTTCAGGGTGGGTGCCTACTCGCGAAGAGTTCATTTTTGATGTCAAAGGATTTGAAGGCCAAGATTTCGCTCTCACAATGTTTGGGTTTGAGATAGGGCAACAAACCAGTCTTCAAGTGGAGATGGATTTAGAACGTATAAATGACTTAGCAATTCCAGAAATTCAGTTGACATCTCGTTATGAAATGTCACATACACTTGACTTTGTTCATGCAATGTTACTTGACAGGAAGGGGGCAACTAGGTCAGAGGTTTTACTCAACGATATTCCCCGCTCTGTTGATTTTAATGCGGCACTTGGTCAGAGAGTTCATCTCTCAATGACAGTACCGGAAGAAGAACAAATCAACAAACGAAGTGTAGAATCAATAATGATGCAACAGCAGATTTACTCGGAAGGGGAGTGGTGGCCACTTACGGTATTTATTCACGAGGTACCAGGTACAATGACTCTTGATGTAAGGCCATCTTTCAATTTTGATATCACCCAAGATACCAGTTTCCAAGGCATGCCGACTCTTGATTATACATCCTCGGGTAAAGGTATGGATTTGTTCATGACAGCCGCTGGTAGAGCAATAAACAGTAGAGGCGATATATTGATGCTAGCCGAAAACATGGCTAGTCATGTATCAATCGCACCGACTGAAACTTTTGGCTTATCGGTGTCATCATCTGAGGGTGGCATCGACCGCATCTATGTCAAACAAACAAATGTCCCTGCATCTCCCGGGGTTTACATTCAACAAGTTGAGGCTATTGGCGAAAACTTGCAGAGTGCAACAGTTGAAGCATATTGGATTGGAGGCACCTACCCAATCGTCAAAGTGAGTGATGTCAGAGGTGGTAGAATAGCCGCTACTGCGCGGGCCCAAGCAGATGTTGGTGGGCAAACCTTTGACGTAAGAGCTGTGCTCATAGATGCCCAAACAACCAGTTTCATTCCATCCGCCTCAACAATGAGTATTAACGGCTTAACCAGCGATTTATCACTACTAAACGCAGTCCCTGGTTTTGACAGTTCGTCAACACATTGGCTCTTCCCAGAGCCACTTTCAACTGCTGCAGCCACGTTGCTGTTTACAATTTTCTGAGGTGTAAAAAATGGCTAAAGATCAACCAGAAGGCGCCTTCAATTTGGTTGGCGATTCGGATAATCCTACCCTTGAAGAAGCAGAGCTTAATGAGGGGGAAGAACTAGTTGATGTTGGAGGAAAAACCTTCTCAAAAGATGAGGTTGATTTGGCACATGATGCACTAGAAAAAGTGAGGGAAGTTGGTGAGAGGGTTAGTCAAGTAATCACTCCACTTAATGTGGTCTTGGCATCAATCTTCATGGCATTTTTAATTTTTACAACATTCGCAGTTGTGTTTTGGGTAGTTCCACGTGATGCCGTTTCTGTAGACTCAGTTTACATGCAGAGTGGACCAGGTCATGTGGTGATGGTTGAGTTGCATAATTATGGTACAAAACCAATTACCGATGTGACGCTTACGGTGACATTTACTGATGAAGATGGTGAAGTCTTGAATTCAACTAGATTTTATCGTTCTGAAATTGCAGCCCATACGTCGATTGCTGGTGATGACCTTGAGTTAGTAATTGGTGGTGTCACTGTATGGGCGAATTATGAAATTGTTATTGAAATTGAGTATTCATACTACGATGCTTCGGATTTGAAAGAATCTTGGAGTCATGAAGTTGGTGATTGGAGTAGTGAGTATTTCACAGATAAAACTGAGCGTCATTGGCTGTAATGCAAGAACAACCCACTGAACCCTAACTGATATAGAGGCTCGGTTGTCCCCTCTAAAGGAGGGGACATGATGTCAAACCGTTATCCTGCATTATTGATGCTGATATTGCTTCTTTTGATGCCAATGGCCTCACTCCTGCCTAACAAATCTGAATCTGAAGATTTTATCGGAAATGAATTGGGTACAATTGAATATATTTTGATTGAACCAGATCCAAACAGTATTCGAGGGTTGGATAATTCAATTTTGACCGAGGGAACTGAACAAATACGTACAACGGAATCCTCAACGAGAATTGGCATTTATGATTCGGATGGTTTGAGATTGAATCGAGTAATTCCACCTTCTTTGGCAATATCTAGATTTGATATGGCTATGGTTTTAGTTGATGGAGAGGTTGGATTATGGACCGCCCAAGAAGAGATATCCACAGTTAAAGGGGCAGAAATCCGGGCTTATATTCCACCTTCTGGATTTTTGATTCAAGGTGAGGCAACTGCTCTTCAAGCAGTAAAATCCCTCCCCTCAGTCGTAGCATTACACCCAGTGCCTCTAGCAATGTTTGTTTCAGATGAATTGCTTGAGAGCCCAACTACTGGAAGCGAATTTATCCGCATTGAAGGATGGCGTTCAAACTTAGATGGCTCACTTATTGATGGCATTGATATCGCTGACTGGAAGTGGAGTGTTAGCGAGGTAGCGGAATCAGAAATGATAGTTGAATCAAACCTTGATGTTGGTCGCTATGAGGGTTGGGTAAATACAAACGATATACCAGTAATAGCTGCAAATCCAGCAATATCATGGCTAAGAATACCACCTGTTTTTGAATTACACAATTCCGAAGCAAAAGGTCACATGAGGGTGTCATCAGTTGTTTCTGCATTTGGAACAACCCTCAATGGCAGTGGGCAAATTATTGCAGTTGCAGATTCTGGGCTTGACCAAGACCATGGGGATATGAATGGTAGAATTAATGCTGTAGTTTCAGTAGTAAGTGGTGACTCGTCAACCGAAGACACACACTCTGGTCATGGCACTCATGTTTCTTGCACAGTTCTTGGTGATGGAAATAGGGGAGGGTATTCGGGGGTTGCTCCTGAGGCTAACCTCTATTTCCAAGCAATGGAAAGAGATAGTGATGGGCAATTCTACTCACCCAGTATGAATTATTTGCTAAATGCGGCGTACAATAGTGGTGCAAACATACACACGAACTCGTGGGGTTCTCAAGCGAATTTTGGTAAATATACAACTGACAGTGCTGATGTTGATGACCGGACTAACCATTACGATCAATATTGGTCCTATGATGGGATGGCGGTGTTGTTTTCAGCAGGTAATGATGGTAATGGGGCGGGCACGATAACTCCGCCCGCCACTGCAAAAAATCAGATTGCGGTAGGTAATCATCACAACCGAGGTGGTGGTGCTCCTGATACATTAGCGAGTAGTAGTAGTCGTGGACCAACTGAAGATGGTCGCATCAAACCAGATGTTACTGCACCCGGTGCTTGGGTGCGTTCATGTCGCTCTCAAGATGCAACAGATACTGCTGGCTCAAGTTGGCAGAGCCAGTGGTATTTGGAATATTCAGGAACTTCGATGGCAGCCCCAAATGCAGCAGGTGCGTCAGCACTAATTCGAGAATATCTGATGGAAGTAGCGCTACGACCAGAACCTCAGGGTGCTTTAGTGAAGTCATTACTGATTCTAGGTGCAGAGGATATGGGTACTCGAGATATTCCAAATAACGACGAAGGTTGGGGGCGTGTCAACTTGCAACGCTCATTGGCAGCCATAGGAGATACAGGGGTTTGGGTTGATGACCGTAATTTTTTGCGCAGCGGAAACAGCCGAGATTATTCATTCAATTTGACACATGGTTGGCAACAACTGAAAATAGTTCTTTCATGGTCTGATTATCGTGGTAGTACATGGGCTACTGACCAGTTACAGAATGATTTGGATTTGCTAGTCACAGCACCGGATGGGACAACCACATACCTAGGGAATGTCTTTGAAAATGGTCGTTCGATTTCTGGTGGAACTGCTGACGATATCAACAATGTCGAGGTGGTTTTGATTGACCAAGCTCAAAAAGGAATTTGGACAGTACGAGTCTCCGATGTTCGTCATGGTGGGCAAAAATCTGAGCAGACATACGCTTTGGCAATACGTGGTGCTGGCGTTGACGACTTGTCACCCGATGCAGCGTTTGTAGCCCAGTCGTTTTCACTCTCTGACCCAATTCCACAAGTCAATGAACCGGTTACTTTCACAGTTCAAGTTTCTAACATGGGAAGCCGTGTGATGGATGATTTACAGGTACGTGCGAACGCTGGTGGTCAGATGTTAAGCACCCAAACCATTAGTCTTGGTCCTGGTGAAGTGAAGGGCTTGAATTGGCAATGGACTCCCGTTACTAACGGTGATAACGACATAATCATTGAAGCAGACCCAACAGATGCTTTTGATGAGTTGGATGAGGGTAATAATATCTTAATCGTGACTGTGGGTGTTACTGAGCCAGGGGTCCGCGTCACTGCTCAAAGTGTGATTGAAAGAGTTAGAGATTCTACAAGTAGTACAGCACAATGGAATCTTACTATCAGAAATACGGCATTGATACCAACAAATGCTACGATATCTGTTGAAAAGCCAATTCGTCAAAGTGATGGCCAGCAATTCACCAATTGGTTCCAATCATTTTCTCAAACAACTTTCTCTCTCAACGGTTCGCAATCAGTGGATGTTGGACTTACGATGGTTCATCCATCCCCTCCAGAACCAGGGATTTACCAATTTACTGTGACAGGAAGAGATGTTGATAACGGAATAGATTATCCAATTACACTTACATTAGATGTTCCTATTTTGCCAGGATTTAGGTTTGATAATCTCAACCAAATTACAGTTTCTCCCATCGAAAATACTTCATTTGATGTGACGATGCATAACGAAGGTAATGGCCCCCAAGGTTGGGATTTGACTCTAGATGCTCCCTTTGGTTGGCATCTTGGTTTTGATTCACTTGGTTCAATTGTAGGCACACCATCAGCATCGTCTGGTTACATCGCTACCGCTAGCACTCAGGTATCGAGCGTAACTCTAGTTCCTCCATCAGATCAAATGGTATCATCTGGTACTCTGCTAAGTGGTTCATTGACTGCGGTGTCACAACTTGATGATAGTTTGACGTGGGTTCTTGATTTTGATTTCATTGTGGCCGGTTATCGAAATGCAAGTTTACTCAATGAGTCAAGTTTTGGGAGTTTGCGACCAGATAGCCAACTAAACCTTAGATTCACAGTAATGAATGAAGGTAATATTGAACTCACACTAAGTCCAACAGTAGAATTACCTGGCGGTTGGGCGGTTTCTAATCAACTGCCAACCATGACCTTACAACCGACAGAAACGAAATCGCTTGTCATTGGTTTGCAAGGAAATGGAGTTGCTGCAGCAGGACCAATTCAATTGATAATGATTGATAGTTCAGGATTCCGTATTGAATGGGATGGCTATTTGGATGTCCAATCAGTACCTCAACCAAGTATCAATTTTGATGAAATTATTTTGGCTGATGGTTCTAGGTCTTCCAGTATATTCGGCTTAGGAGACCATGCCGTAGGAATGCCTGGTTTCAGGTTGGTTTGGCTAGTGACAAATAGTGGGGCCCAATCCTGGACTCCAATAACTAAATTGTTACTACCATCAAGTGCATGGACTGGAATGTGTGATTCAATGCCTGAAGTCGCACCAAGTAGTGGTGAACGTGTCGAGTGTCTAATTGTGATGCCGCCTAGTACTGATGCTGGAAGTGAACCAGCGGTAACTATGCAATTAACAATAGACGATATCCAAATATCAGATACTGTAACTTTGAAAACTGCGACCACGAAGAATGTAATGTGGGAAAACTACGTTGAGCCAGAAACTATGATGGAAGGTGTGAAAACGACTTTTTCAATTGATATTGTAAACGATGGTAATGCCCCTCTGTCACATCGGATTGGCGCTACCGGCCCAGATGGATGGGTGATTGCTATGGGGAATGGTGACATGGTTGAATTATCTGCAGGTGAGGCTCGTACTTTAACAGTTGAAGTGATGGCAAATGAACCGGGTCTTGGAACCGTAATCATTTCTCTTCTTTCTGCAGATGATGTTTCAGGTTCTTCACATAGCATTGAATTTAATGTGACAGATGACCCCAATCGGGAAGTCAGTTCAAGTGGTTCAACAATACAGATTATTGGGGCTGTAATATTGTTGCTTTTAATTTGTGCAGGTGGATTTGTTCTTGTTTCAATGCGAAAGAAGGAAACATTTACGAATATCAATTTAGGAAAGAATACAGGAAATTCACCGGTACCTTTGCCTAATTCAGCAGCAGCGGTTTTACCTCCGCCACCTAATGGGAATTCGCAACATCCCCCACCTGTGGTTAATGAAGAGTTAACCCCTCCTCCAAATAGTTCCTCAATGGAAACGCCCGCCCCACCTGTACAAGATATTGATACAACAGATACAACGAAATCGAGCGAAGTAGGTAATTTCCCACTTCCCCCCCCCCCTCAATCACAACCAGTCCAAGCACCTCCTGCTGATGCCTTCGTACAGGTGGATGACGAGCCCCAAATCGTACCTCAAATAGAAGAAGATACGATTGAAGAATCCAGTGGTTCCGATTCCGAAGAAGATGCAGTTGCTAGCGCTAGTGCGGCGGCAGAGGTAATCCCCTCAACTAAAGATGAACCAAAGCCCGAAGAGAATGAAGAATCAGATCCAAATCACAAATGTTGGGTATGCCTTGGTATTCTTCCAACTAGTGGTTGGCAAGCTTGTCCAAAATGTGGAGCACGCTATCATTTAGGAGATTCTGAATGTGGGATATCCAAACTCTCAAATTGCCGAAATTGTGAAGGGAATGTGTCTGAATTCGTGAAGGTGTGAAGAATAATGATAACCAATTCACCTGAAATTCAGAATAGCCGCATATTCATCAAGGAGGGGTGGGCTACGCCCACCATGCGTACGAGCCGGAGCACCCCTCGGTATGCGGCATTATTGTTCACTTCCTTGCTAGTTCTCTCTCTTGTCCCAACGGTTTCAGCGAGTATTGGGGTGTCTGTTTCATCAAGTCCAATGGCGCTAACAGTTAACCCTGGTGAAAATGGTTCTTACACCATTACTGTTGCTAACACAGGTGATGAGGATATGGCTGTAACACTCACTACCACTCAAGCACAGGATTGCACGGGATATACTTCAACAATTGAGCAGATTCCCGGTCAAATATCAGGTGGAGGCTCAGAAACCACCACTCTTACGGTAGCTCTTACACAAAACGCTGAGGATAATTGTGAAACTACAGTTACAGCAACTGCTACAGCCCCTCTGAATGCACCAGAAAATGGTGATGTGATTGTCACTACAACTGCTGGTGAGGGTTCAGGTGGAGCGATTACTGGCGTTGATTTGACCTCAGCAAATCCTGACCGCACATTCAACGGAGGTAACCCCGTAACATGGACAGTAAATGTTGAGAATAGCGGCCAAACAAATGAGACCATCCAATTGTCTTTCGAGAGCAACTCGACTTGTGAATCGGGCCTATCCCCCTCAGTTGACCCATCTGTGGTGTCAATTGACAGTGGTGAAAGTGAGGTTGTTACTGTCGAAGTTACTGTTCCAGAAGGCACCGAGGCTGGAAGCCACTGTTTCTATATGAAAGGTGTAGTTACTACCCCACAAACCCCAGAGCAATCTTCTGATTTCATCAAATTATTCCTAGATGTACCAGAGATGAAGGAGTGTAGTGCTTCGTTATCCGTTTCAAGTTCCTCAATTAATCCAGATGAGACTAAGAGTTATTCAGTCACCTTCTACAATGATGGCAATACAGATTGGACGATTGGTTTCTCTGTTAACAGTCAGAAGACGTGGATCACAGTAGATGGGGGTTCAACCCAATTATTACCCTATAACAATGGTAATGGGCAGTCAACTTTCCAGTTTGATGTAACTCCAGATGATTCACTGCCATCCGGAAGCATAGTGGATTTCAACATCATTGGCCTTGATGGTTCATCACAGAAATGCAGTGCATTATTCCAAGTAGAATTGGGCCAATCTCGTGCGGGGGATATACAGTTAGAATCCTCAAGAATTGACAATATTGAGCCCGGGGCAACTCGCTCAGTAGTAGTTACTGCATACAACCTTGGCAATGGGCAAGAGACATTCACTATTGGGGTAAGTACTCAAGCAGGTTGGGTTGCACAACTTGATTCAAGCTCAATCGCTCTAGGAGGACGTCATTCTTCTTCTGGGTCAAACGGCGGTGTTTTGCTTGATATTACAGCACCCGAAGATGCTTTGGCAACTGATGAACTAGTTTTTGATGTAACCCTATTCGCATCGGATGGTTCGCCCTATGCTACAGACGCCCTCACTGTGACAGTCGCCGCGCACCGTTCAATGAGCGCTGATATGCCAGCAACGGAACAGTTTGGAAAGACTGGAGAAACGTCTCGCTTCCCAGTCACTTTTACTAATACAGGAAACATTCAGGATTCATTCACTCTAACTGTGTGCGACCAACCTCCGTCATCAAATCCCAATCTTTGTGATTCACCAAATTGGCCAGGTAGATTTTCAGATTCATTGGGTTCTGAAATCACTAGTGTTTCACTATCAGCCGGAGCCTCAGTAACAGTATTCACCGAAATTACTGTTGTCGGTGAAGATGAGTTCGAATCAGAAAATTTCCAAATCCGCATTAAGAACGTAAATGATGGGACGGTACAAGAGAGATTCGATCTGAGAGTGATTGTTTCAAACCACATCTATCGCATGGGTATGGCATTACAATCACCGGGAGAAATCCCCGATATGCAGGAGGTTGAGTTACCCCCATTAGGTGAAATAGAACTGTGGGTAATAGTCACTAACGTTGGCTCTTCATCTTACACTGAAGAGGCGATAATTTCAGTAACAGGAATGGAAACTGAAACCTCTGTTGATGTATACTATGATAATGGAACAGTAGTTGATGGTAACATTGAGTTGGAGAAGGATGAGTCAATACTTTTACGGCTAGTTATCAAGGTAGAGGATGGTGTATCAAACGGTGTTACTGGATTGATAAAAGTTTCAGCATCTTCAAGCCGTAACGCTGCTGATTTGTCAACTGTCAAAATTTCACTTTCAATCAGAACCAGCCATGAGATTGGGTTTGAGGTCGATGGAGATGTTGCTTCAACGATAGTTTATGGTGAAATTGCTAGGATTTCAGTCAATATCACTAACGGTGGTAACGTAGAGGAAACCATCCGCCTATTGAGTAGTAATCCGGTACGCGGGTGGGCCATTGAGATCACTGAAGAAGAGATATTGCTTGAGCCTGGGGAAACCAGGGCTGTAGAAGTGATTGTAAAGCCTCCAACTAACCTTATGCAACCAGATACCTTTGAATTTACATTGACTGCAGAACCGGAATCTTCTCCTGTATCGGCACAGCCAATTGACCTCTCGGTTACAGCCACTCCGCCAACCGGGTTTTTCGGTAGCGGCGGGAACATGCAAGTGATTGGGCTGGTATTCCTCGGACTCCTTGTTTTCGGCGCAATTGTATCGTCAATCCGAGCTCGCAAAATCGAATAATTCAGCGAAATAATTGCACTTTTTAGCCCTGGGTGAAAGATGTTACTTGTTAGTATTATAGAATAATACAGGCCATCAAATTGCTTGAGTTTACTTGGTTGAAGCCCCTACGGGGCTCTTGGAACTTTGGTTATGCTTATGGAGTCCATGCAAGTCGAGAATAGCAACGAACAGTGGTTCGAGGGCGTGTGGGCTAGTTGGTAGTTGAAACTGTACCTAGTGCTTACCTCGGACTCGCGATAATGACAGTGGTTGGTTTTGGCTTTCCATTTGGTGCTTTTTTGGCTTCAAGATTTCTTCGCCCAACCCCTGACCCAAATAATCCAAACAAGCTAAGTTCAATACTTTTAGATGGACTTGAAGCAGACCATACACTATATTCTCGAGGTGATTCAACTTACGAGTGTGGTGCTAATCCACTTGGTGACGCGATGATTGATTTCCATTTCCAATATTATTGGTATGCAATCATTTTCTTAGTGTTTGATATTGCTTTCATGTTCCTTGCATTTGGTGGATTGTTATCCATTAATGCACAACCAAATGCTCCTGACACAATTGAGTTGGCAGTTAGCGGTTTAGTCACAGTTAGTTTGTTCCTAGCATTGATGTCGCTTGGGGTTTGGTATGCATTCCGAAAGCGAGGCAGAATTTACATCTGAGGTGGCCAAATGACAGATGAAACACAGAGTTATGCGGTATTCAACAGTCAAGCCTTAATTGACACAGTTGGAAATAGCGCTAGTGCTGGGTTAGAAGCAAGCCGCCTAAAGAAATTCATCAGCGTCCTAGGTGGACGTTTCTTTAATTGGGGCCAAAGAAAGTCATTATTCCCTCTCCATCTTGGGATCAAATGCTGTGCATTAGAGATGGCTGCTGCTGGCGGTTCAAGATTTGACGCAGAGCGATTTGGAGTATTCTTCCGCTCGTCCCCCCGTCAGTGCGATGTTCTTCTTGTGAATGGTCCTATTTCCAAGAAATTCGCTGACCCAATCGTCCGTTTGTGGGAGCAAATGCCTGAACCAAAATGGTGTATTGCAATGGGTGAGTGCGCTATTTCAGGAGGCCCGTATTATCAATCATACAACATTCTCGAAGGTGTAGATACCATAATTCCCGTTGACGTTTACATTCCAGGTTGTCCGCCTCGTCCCGAGGCTTTGATTGATGGCTTCCAACACTTACGGAAGAAAATCATGAGGATTGGTACAACACCGAGTACAGGTAGAGACGATGATGCTCCAATCATTGTTGGAGACCAGTGAATAGGAGGGATATACTGTGGGAATGAAAATCAATGCAGAATATGCTGAAGAATCTGCTCAACAGATTGTTGATGCGGCAGCGGCTCGCTGGAGTGGTACAAGTTTGCATGCTGAAGTACGCCACCATAAGAGTGGAATGAAGCTGCCATATGTGTTCATTAATTGCCCCAAAAATCACTGGCGGGCAGTAGCAAAGTGGCTACGTTTTGAGATGGGTGCTGACCACTGTTCAATGATTACAGGGACTCATTGGCCCGAAGGCCCGGATGAGAAGAAATGGGAAGTTGTAGCCCACTTAATGCGTATGAACGTCATCAACCCACCTGAACGAGGTGGCTGGACAGAACAAGTAATTCGCGACCCTGCAATTCTGCAGGATGATGATGTGCCAATGGAATTTGAAATCAGCATCTCAATCCCAGACACAAGGAATCCCTCAGTTCAATCAGTACAAGAAGTATGGATGGGTGCTGATTGGAATGAAAAAGAGACTTGGGATTTAGTTGGAATAGAGTTTGATGGCCATGAAGGCATGCGTAGAGTATTGCAACCCCATGATACACCAGTTGGATTTCACCCTCTACAAAAGGAACATAAAATTCGCTACCATGATGCTGAAATCATGTATGATGACACACAGGGATTCGGACGTAAACCGGCCGATGATGGTAAGGTAAAGTGAGGTGGTAATATGGCTGAAATGTGGATATCAATGGGGCCTCAACACCCGATGACTCACGGACTTTGGACTCTCAAAGTCAAGGTTGATGGTGAAACAGTAGTGGACACTATTCCTGACCTAGGTTATATTCACCGAGGCGTAGAGAAAATTTGCGAATCAAGAGATTTCACTAAGATTACGACATACTGTGACCGCCTTTGCTACGCAAGCGCAAACACTTGGGCACACTCGTACATTTACGCAGCAGAAGATTTGTTGGAGGTTGAGGTTCCAGCTCGTGCAGAACACATTAGAGTCATTGCAGTTGAATTGCAAAGGATTGCTAGTCACTTGATTTGGCTCGGTGCTTATTGCCCTGATATTGGTAACTTGACTGCATTTGTTTGGTGCTTGAGAGAGCGCGAAATGATGATGGATTTACTCCAAGAACTCGGGGGCTCAAGAATGCACTACAATTTCCCTAGAATTGGGGGCGTCAAGAGAGACCTTCCGATTGGGTTTGCAATGCGAGCCCGCGCTAAACTCAACCTATTCCTTGATCGAATACAGGAGACAGAACAAATGCTTGATGAGAGTACTGTTTTCCTAGTCCGTACTCAGGGCGTGGGGTACGCAAAGCCCGAAGAGATGGTCAATTACGGCGTTACCGGACCTAATGTTCGTGCAGGTGGGGTCAATTACGATATTCGCTGGGCTCATCCTTACTCTGTCTATGATGAACTTGATTGGGAAGTTTCAGTTGAGCGCCCATCGATAAAGGGTGCAGATTCTTACGACCGCTATCGCGTGCGTGTAGATGAAATGCGCCAAAGTGCACGTATGTGTTTGGATGCTCTTGACAAGATGCCTGGTGGTGCTGAAACTCATTACACCGAAGGCGACCCTATGATTCTTACAAAGGCGCGAGAGCGCGCGGAAGAAGGTAAGACTGGATTCCATCACTTTGAGGATAGCCGAGGAGAATCAATGTTCTATCTTGCTGGCGGTGGCGAGCAACGTGGAAAGCATCCTTACAGAATCTCAATCCGCTCACCTATGTTCATTACAATTCCTTATGCTGCAAAATGCATGATTGGTCACAAAGTGGCTGACATCCCGGCAATTATGGGTTCTTTCGACCCATGTATTGGGGAGACTGATAGGTGAGGTGACATCATGGAAGATTGGGTAGTTTTTCGTACATGGGTTGGCGACCTGACTCAGGTGATTGCTGACAATACTGTTGGTAAAACACCTCTTTCTGATTATTCAGATGGGGTGGCTTCTTTCATGACTGAAAGCATCATGGCGGTAACTGTTTTTGGTACCATTATGGGTACTATTCTTGCACTTCTTTGGATTGAGAGGAAGTTCTTCGCTCGTATAATGGACCGTCGTGGTGCTACTATGGCTCTCCGCTCACTTTGGGTTGGTGAAGGTGGTGAACATGTTGATTGGTATGATGATTTACCCTTTGGTACAGGAAAACCAATTCGATGGTTGAATACACTTCTGAACGATAAAGCTGGAAATGCTTCTGAATATGAAACAGTTCACCGAACTAAGGATAGGGGATATCACGGCGTTTGGTGGATGTTACCAGGCATGATTCAAAATGTCGCAGATGGTATGAAATTCATGACCAAGGAATGGATAGTTCCAGCAAAAGCCGACAAATTCATTTTTGAAGTTGCACCATTCCTCATCATCACATCTACAGTAATGATTTTTGCTTTCATCCCTCTAAGTTCCAATATTTATTCAGCAAATCCCGAACTATCTTTATTGTTCATGATGGCGATTTTTGGTATCGCTCCGTTCGGAGTCTTCTTTGCTGGTTGGTCATCAAATAACAAGTATACTCTGTTGGGTGGGATTCGCTCAGCGGCTCAATTGACAGCGTATGAAATCCCATTGTTAGTAACAATTCTTTCTTTGGCTGTGTTATCAGGGTCGTTGAACATCATTGAGATTGCCGAATTCCAAATTTCATCAGGTGTATGGAATATTTTCCTATTGCCTCTCGGGGCTGCATTATTCTTGATCACAATGGTTGCTGAGGTTGAGCGCATTCCGTTTGATATGCCAGAGGCAGAAGCAGAACTGGTTGAAGGATGGTGGACTGAATATGGTGGGATGCGTTGGGGCTTGATGTTTGCAAGCGAATATCTAAGATGTTATGCCGCCTGTTTACTCTTTGCAATCTTTTTCCTTGGGGGCTGGGAAATGCCTTTTGGCGATACCATTACTGGACTCATCCCTAATCAAGACCTAATCCTTGGTGCGATTGGTGTAGGCCTGATTGGCTTAGCTATTGGACTACGAAGTGAATATCCTGTTCTCCTCGCACCGATTCCATTAGTATTCATTTCATTGATACCACCAACAGCGTGGCTATTGTTGAAAGCATGGCTCATGTTTGCAGTATTCGTTTGGATCCGTGCTTCGTTACACCGAATTAGGTCAGATCAAATTCTTGAATTTGGATGGCGTTGGTTATTACCTCTATCACTGGTAAATTTGGCAATCGCATTCTGGCTTCGACTTTCAATCTGGCCAGGTGATGAATGGCCATTACTAATTCCTGGATTAATTACTGCAATCGCATTAACACTTTTCATCATTCTTGGAATGGATGAAGATAAATCTGCAATGGAAGGCAGGACAAGGCCGTATTCGGTTTACACCGAATCGAAGGGTCCAGCCTCACCAAGGAGCCATGATAGGTAATAGGAGGTCGTAAGTATGCCATTTCACCCACACGCACAACCCAACTTCCGCAACATGGTCATTAGGCCAATGTGGATGGCTTTGAAGGCTGCATTGAGGACAATCCCGTATGTTGGGAGCCACAGATTCCTAGCATCTCATGGGACTTCACCCGCGTATCACGCGCAAGAGAGGCAGATGATTGACGCAGGAACTGCTTCCCGGCTTGGAGAAAACCACCCAAGTGTTGGGAAGATATATGCTGCAGACCGTGAAACATCTTCACTAGTGCCATATATTGAGCGCCCAGTTACTGTAATGTATCCTTATGAGAGACTCGAGGACCTTGAGCCATGGCTTTTCGTACCAGGGAATTACAATGGTAGAATAGGCGTAATTTGGGAGACCTGCACTGCTTGTAAGGCGTGTGTGAAAGCCTGTCCAAACAGTTGCTTGCACATGGAATCAGAAACTCGAGTCAATGTTCTTGACACAACCAAAGAAGGAGATGAGTGGCATGGCATGGGAAGTGAGTTAGAAGTTGGTGGCATGGCTGCTCGTCGCAACGATACTGATAATTCAGATTATAATTTGATGCTTGAGCATAATGCAGCGCCTCAAGAATACGACTTTGGTTCAGTTATCGATATCACTGGTGATACTGCTACAGTACGCTGGGATGGCGGCGGAATGGAAGAAGTTCCAGCGACTGATTTGGCGCCAGCAGAAGTTGATATCATGTCAGGACGCATTGACATTGGGCGATGTATGTTCTGTGGACTTTGTATGGAAGCCTGTCCGTTTGAATCCTTTTTCATGACCAATGAATACGACGGGATGTCAGGATATTCCCGCCAAGATTTGTGGTATGATGCAGACAGAACAAGAGTTCTACCATCTGTTCACCAAGAGAGAGTGGATGCAGAATTAGTGAAGCGCGCTGAAAAGGAACAGAATAAGCGAGCGAAGGCAAAAGCAAGGGCGGAGGCTTGAGTAAGATGATGGCAGATTTACTTGAACACGTTGCATTTGCAATTTTTGCCTTTCTTTCAATCGCTGGTGCGCTTGGAACAATTTACTCAAAGCGAATTGCTCACTCAATGTTTTGGCTAATCGTTTGTTTCATGGCAATTGCTGGTGTTTTCATCCTTGCAGGTGCTGAATTACTGGCAGCAATTCAGATATTAGTCTATCTTGGTAGTGTGATGTTGGTGTTCGCTTTCGGAATTATGTTAGCACGCCGAACCATTCAGGAAGGTGATGCTTAATGCGTTTGATTGACCATATTGCTCGCTTAATGGTGGCTGGAATACTTGCTTTGCTACTACCGATGATTGTGTATCATTCAATGTGGGATGCAAACTCAAGCACAGTTGGTCTTACGACCTTCGAGTTTGCCCGTGCAATGCTGACCGATTGGGCTCTACCCGTGATTGTCTTAGGTATCTTACTTTCAATGGCTATGATTGGAGCATCTTATCTTGTTAGAGATGAGAGAATTGAAAATTTGCTTTGGGAACAGGAGGGTGAACAATGATTCCACCAATGTATCTTGCAAGCCTTGGAGCGATTCTTTTCTGCATTGGGTTGATGGGAGTGTTCACCAGCAAGCATGGAATCATTGTCCTGATGTGTGTTGAAATAATGCTCAATGCAGTCAATCTAAACTTTGTAGCTGGTGCTCTGCACTATGGTGACGTAACCGGATGGGTTTACACTGGGATTGCCATTGCAATTGCAGCTGCTTCTCAACTAGGGAGACCATCGATTTGGATGAGGTTACGCTGTTAAAGCACTGAGGAGGGATTACAATGTCGGATACAAAAACCTCAGAAATGCGTTTCCTCCCAATCATTGGGATATTCTTACTATACCCATTCTTGCGTATATTCCTCGGAGAGTTCATGACAGGCACTGCATACACTGCTATTGATTCAGCCTTCTTGATTCCTTTATTGCCAATTGCTGTATTCCCAGTAATTGCAATTGTTGGCCAATTATCTAACGGAGAAGGATGGTGGAGAGACCAATTCAAAGAAGGGGGCATGATTGCTCTCTGTACTCTAGCAATTTCTCTTTCATTGACAATCTGGTTAGCCATTGAGTTTTTCACCAAAGGTGCGAGTTTCCATGAACCACTTGAGTGGGGATTGTTTAACTGGTTCAGTTTTGATACCATTGGCCAAGATGCTGCTGGAGATTGGGTTCACATACAGATTAACAATTCGATTGGTGTTGGCATTTGGATTGACAATGTCTCAATTATGCTTCTATTTGTTGCATCATTCCTTTGTTTCCTAATTTGTTGGTTTTCAATTGGATACATGAATACCGACCCTATAAACAAAGACCGCAACCATCGTTTCTATGCTGAGTTTGTACTTTTCACTGCTGGAATGCTAGGTATGGTCCTAGCAGATTCTTTTCTTTGGTTGTTTATCTTCTGGGAAATAATGGGGCTTTGCTCATACCTACTGATAGGTTTCTACTATGAGAGGCCAAGTGCAGCTTACGCTGCTAAGAAAGCATTTTTGACAACAAGAGTTGGAGATATATTCCTTCTCATCGGTTTGCTAATCATGTACGATATCTACGGCTCTCTAGAGTTTGCAGTTATCTTTGCAGATCCATCAATAGGTGGTTCTGTTGATGTTAGCATGCTACGCTGGGCACTAATCATGCTATTCATTGGTGCAGTCGGTAAAAGCGCTCAGTTCCCACTACACGTGTGGCTACCTGACGCAATGGAAGGCCCAACTCCAGTATCCGCTCTTATTCACGCAGCAACAATGGTCAACGCGGGTCTCTATCTAGTTGCTAGATTTGTACCATTCTTTGATGTCACTGCCCATGGCCATGGAGTTGAAGGGTTGTCTGATGTGGCTGTCTTAATCGCTTGGATTGGCGGGATTACGGCCTTTATGGCTGCATTGATAGCGTTTGTTCAAACTGATATCAAGAAGGTATTAGCATACTCAACTATGAGTCAATTAGCGTATATTTTCACTGGACTTGGTGTTGCACTCTGGTTTTACAACCACGGCGAGCACCACGCCGCAGTGATTGCTTTTGGCGCTTCAATGTTCCACCTATTTAACCACGCAATGGCGAAGGGAATGCTGTTCATGTCATCTGGTTCGGTGATTCACGAGATGCACCACGCACACCATCATTTGGCGCATGGGGATGATGGAGACCACGACGACTTTGACCCACAAGATATGCGAAACATGGGTGGTTTGGCTGGGAAAATGCCGATTACAGCCACAGCAATGGCGATTGGTTCAGCGTCTATTATTGGCCTACCGTTGATTGGTGGTTTCTGGTCAAAGGAAGGTATTGTTGCTGAAACCTGGAATGCTGCCGCATTACACGGTGGAACCGAATTACTGGTTCCAGCATTTTTGATTCTACTAACTGCTGGAATGACTGGATTTTACATGACACGAATGTGGCTGATGACTTTCGCTGGTAAGCCAAAGACAGAATTTGCTGACCATGTTGAGGAACAGACTCCTTGGATCCCAACTCCATTGGTGACCTTGAGCGTTATTTCACTTCTCGGAGGCTTCACTTTAGCAGTTCTCGGTGCAACGAATTGGCTCGGTGAAGCAGAAGCAATGGGTACTCTTATTCACGAGCATGGAATCGTTTTGGCAATTCTTGAAACACTTGTTCACGCTTTCTTACCAACTGAAGCATTCCTGTTCATGGTGACTTGGATTACCATAACAATCTCACTAATTATTGGGCCAGCAATGGCGATGCGTATTCATGGTGGTAAATTGAAGGATGGTGATAAAGCACCGCAACTAATTTCTTGGATCCCGCTACTTTCAGCAAAGTTCGGCCGCACTAATGTCGATGAATTAGCAAACTCTGGTTTAGCAGATGCACTGCACCGCCGCCTTTACTTCGATGAAATATATGAGTGGGCGATATCAAAGACAGTCATTCCTATTTCTCAGGCTTTCACCTGGTTTGATACTCATGTCATTGATGGTGCAATCAAAGGCATTGAATACGGTAGCCAGAAGATAAGTAGAGATGTTCGTAAGGTTACTACAGGCAGTGCATCAGATTACATTCTAGTTGCTGTAATTGGGATGTTTAGCATCTTAGTATTGCTGTGGGGGGTGATTTGAATGGATTTGATGATGTTTGGTAACCCGTTGACACTGCTGACTCTTGGGCCGATAGTAGCGGGATTTGTATTCATGTTCCTAGCATGGGCAAGCCCGCCATCAAAGCGTGAAGAAATTTCTCAATACATTCGCATTCTCATCTTTGCTTTCTCTTTGCTATTGTTATCACTTTCAACTTTGATGTTCTTAGAATCTTATAGTGGGATTTCTTGGACTTCAATTGGATTAAACAATTATGTTTACGATAACTGCGTTAATGCAGACATCGCACTTGAAGCGGGTGGTTGTTCCCTAGTTGACGGATTTGGAGTTTCATGGCACGTGGGTGTGGATGGACTATCATTCCCAATGGTTTGGTTGACCACACTACTAATTCCAGTTGCAATGTTGGTTGAATGGGATGCCAAGAAAGGTGCTCAGTTTCACAGCCTCATTCTATTGATGGAAGGAGCACTCATTGGTGTGTTTGTCTCACTTGACTTATTTGTGTTCTACACATTTTGGGAATTAAGCTTGATTCCAATGTTCTTCCTCATATTGTTGTGGGGAGGCGACGACCGCAAATACGCGGCTCAGAAATTTTTCATCTACACATTCACTGCAAGTGTGCTAATGTTGCTTGGAATATTGGTTATGTATTACTTCAACCGAGTTCCTGTATGGGATGGTAATTTCACTGGTCGGGCCTTTGATGTGACTTTGATGGCCGCCTCCTCCAATCAGTTAGGCTCCTCTTTCTTAGGTGGGGTTGGTATGCAAAAAACCGTATTTTTGCTACTACTGGTTGGTTTTGCTGCAAAAATGCCGAGTGTGCCGTTCCATACTTGGTTACCAGATGCCCACGTACAAGCACCAACTGCTGGCTCAATGCTACTGGCTGGTGTTATGCTAAAGATGGGTGCTTACGGATTTATTCGAATAGCCGTAGAATTACTTCCCGGTGCAATGGTTTACTTCCAATGGCTAATCGTTATTCTTGGAATGGTAAGCCTAGTCTATGGGGCACTAGTGTGCCTAGGTCAGACCAATCTCAAACGAATGGTTGCCTATTCTTCGGTTTCACATATGGGGTTGATTTTCCTTGGTATTGCCACTATGCAGCCGTTAGGAATTGCGGGGGCAATTTTCATGATGCTAGCGCACGGAATTATTTCCCCACATCTGTTCGCTGTTTGTGGTGCTTTCAAACATCATTACCACACCTTAGAAATTGGTTCAATGCGAGGTATAGCCAAGCATTCACCTTGGTTGGGTGGGCATATGATGACCGCTTGGATGGCAAGTCTAGGTTTGCCATTAATGGCTGGTTTCGTGGCTGAAATTGCTATAATGATTGCATTCTGGATGACATTCGGTTGGTTGGTAATTCTTCCAGCATTGACTCTAATTATCACTGCTGCTTACTATCTGTGGAGCATGCAGAGAACAATCTTCGAAGGTGGAGATGAAGGAGAACTGCCTGAATCTCTACAAGGTGAAGATCCAGTGGATATCACCTGGCATGAGAATGCTGGAATGATTGTGCTTGCGGGTTTTGCAGTGTTACTTGGTATCCTGCCATTCATCTTCTTTGACATGATGTCAGCATATTCTGGTGAATTTGTTGCAGAAGTTCTTCTTGATGTTTTGAATGAGGTGAAACCATGAGTACGGTGGCGCTTTTCTCAGACCCGCAAACTGCATCTGCATTGTTGCCAGAGTTCACATTGATTGTGGGGATTGTATTGATGATTCTAGTTCCTAACTTAGGTAAAGGCACTTTCAGAGTACCAATTCCAAATACTAATATTCGAATTCCTTACTTACTAGGTGGGGATAGGTTCACCTTCACTTCAAGTCCAAGGATTCCTGGAACTATCAGCGTTTTTACATTATTGTTTTCAACATCGTTAGCGCTTTGGAGTCAAATGGAAACACCAATATCGGGTTCGAATGTTTGGTGTATTTCCACTGCTGGAGAAGCATTTGCCTCTTGTGCTGGAATGGTTGACCCAAGCATATTCCAGATTGATGGGGCTCTTTGATGCTTTGTGCAATAGCAATGTGGAGTCGCATGCCGGCTACACCTCGATTCATGATTCACGCTCAGGTGTTGGCGGGTAGAAGAGAGGATGAGCGCATTCAGAAATTATTGGACAACCGACGTCAAGTTGACTTCCACTTGTTACTACTTATGGTAGCACTTGGGATGTCTGTGGTTGCATTAGCAAGCGATGTTTTTGTGCTATTCATTGGATTGGAATTAGCTAGCCTTTCATCATACGTTCTTATTGCTTTCATGAAAGAGAATGAAGAAGCCCCTGAAGCGGGCATGAAATACTTCATTCTTGGCTCGGTTGCGTCAGCAGTTGGATTATACGGGATTTCCTTGCTATATTTGTGGAATGGTAATTTGCAGATGGCTGACTTGGCAGCAAGTTGGCAAGCAATGGATGCTATTGACCCAATGGCATTGACAGGGATCGCATTTTTGATGGTGACAATAGGTTTCAAAGTTAGTGCAGCACCATTCCACCTTGCAACTCCAGATGCGTATACTGGTGCTGCTAGCCCAGTCGCTGGAGTTTTGGCAACCGGATCAAAAGCAATGGGATTCGTTGTTCTATTACGCGTGTTAGTAACAATCACCATGCCTGAAAGCGGGGAGGCATTCTGGGTTCCAATCGTTGGTCTGCTAGCAGCCATCACCATGACTTGGGGTAATCTAGGAGCGCTTTCAAGCAACAATCCAAAGAGAATGCTGGCCTATTCATCAGTTGCCCATGCTGGCTACTTGTTGGCGGCAGTTGCAGCACTTGGACTCAACCAAGCAAGAGCAGGCGACCACGTGATTTCAGAACTCATCGTGGCAGCGATGTTGTTCCACCTCACGGTATTGGTGTTGTTCAAGTTAGGGTCGTTCCTAGTCCTCTCTATGTTAGAAAGTGAAGGAAGAGGTAGCAAGTTGGAGGATTTGTATGGTCTAGCCAAGCGAGAACCACTTTTGGCGACTGCACTTTTCGTCTTCATGTTGGCTTTAGCAGGAGTTCCTCCGCTAGCAGGTTTCCTCTCAAAGTTACTACTTGTAAGCGGTATTGTGGATGCTACTATTCACACCTCAATGACTTTTGATGATGGGATTTTGGCAACACTACAATCGCTACACTGGGTGGTTTACCTCGGCCTGTTGGTGTTCCTAAACAGTGCGCTTTCACTGTACTATTATCTCCGTGTGGGATGGGTGATGTTCTTTGAAGAACCACCGACTCGCAAGAGAATGGTCTATGCGCCTTTCTTGAGAATTACTATCATGCTCTGTTTGGTTGGTACATTGGCGTTTGGAATAGGGCCACTAGCTGACCACTTGATGGGGCTTGTGAATAATGCTGCTATTGCTTTCTTTGCTTGAAGAAAAGTTTCTGAGAAATTTGCTGAGCACCGGGTAGGCAATGAAAAGACCCACTGCTAACCCATTAATTCAGTAATCGGGCGATGTGTGATGGACCCGAACTCACCGAATCTGATTGCTTGAATCGAAGAAACGTATTCAATCGTCTCAATCTGAGTGAAGTATTGACTCAATCTGATTTTCGCTGTCCACCTTTACTATTCTTCAATCGAACCATAACGAAGGTGAACAAGATGAGAATCAATCCACCTACGCTGAATATCAGAATTGGTCCGACTGCAAGAATCCCACCTTCGCTTGCACTCTGGTCCTTCGGGCCGGGAGTGAAATCAAGAGTAATGATTTGGATTGCCTCGTTCCCTGCTTGATCACGAACTCTGAATTGACACTCGACTCCAGACCTTGAATCAATGGAAGGGGGTGAGACTCTTCCATTCGCTGGATAGTTCAACCAAGATGAACCGCCGTCAACAGAATAGTGTGTCTCGAACACACCTGAGCCTGTATCACTGGTATTGACCAATACCTCGGCCCTCAGTTGACTGCGGGATAGATCATTCTGGTATTCATCCATCACCCCGGTCTGAATCACTGTGATCACTGGAACCACTGTGTCTATCCGAATATCCGCAGAGACAGCTTCACTTGTATGCCCGGCATTGTCCAGCCACCTGAAGGAGATGGTGGTGACGCCGTCCGCCAGATTCAGATATACGACATCTTGGTCAAGGGTGGCTGCTTGCCAATCTCCACCCTCAATAGTGTACTCCAGGTGAGATATGCCAGATCTGTCATCAGTTCCGGCTGCCACAGTGCAGAAGATATCAACTCGGTTAATCCAATCCGAAGGACATTCCACCGATGGCATTCCAGGCGAAGTCCCATCCACGTTGATGAGG
>LWDU01040754.1_pt1 | contig 35540 bp, 29 predicted proteins | sample 727161 | NCBI WGS metagenome assembly LWDU01 (sample SAMN04566230, study PRJNA314399) | hydrothermal vent metagenome | isolation source: deep sea hydrothermal plume seawater | place: Mexico: Gulf of California, Guaymas Basin | collected 2004-07-11 | reverse complement strand
TGCCGGTCAGATTGCTCAGAGATTCCTCAACATCGCTCTTGAGTTGTTCGCATCGCTCCCGGTGAGTTTCATTCGGTAACTCGAACCGCACAGTGTGTTCTTGGACCTCGACCAATTTTGCGGCTTGGAACCGAGTTCGAGCACGTCCACTCAGTCCGGGAAGGGCCCGCTGCTGCCACAATTCCGATATTTCAGTTGCGGAGAGCTGCACTGATTTAGGAGCCGGTTCTTGTTGACCTAGTGCAGTTTCATCATTGGGAGGCTCGCGCGACGTGTCCTCCTCAATGTTTAGCGACGAGGGTGGTGGGGGCAGCGGAGCATCAGCTCCAACCACGGCGGTCTCTAAAGGAACAATCTCCGGTGTCGCAGCCAGCGCCGCTCGAGCGGCCGCCGCGGGCTTCGCTGCCCGCTGGCTAGGTGAGGGAGCCGGCGGCGGAGGTGAGGGAGTCGACTGGGGAGGTTCCGCGGCAGGACGCTCTTCAGAAAATTCGGCAAAAAGTCGCACGACGGCCAAATCAAGGACCAACCGCGGATCCGGAGCCTGGCGCATACCAATGAGGGCGTCTCCCAAAAGTTCCAACGCTCGAACATTGGTAGCCCGGCCCATTTGGGCGGCTTTCTCAGCCAGTTGCGGTAACTCCTCCAAAGTTGCTTGACCTGGATTAACTCCCGCGCCCGCCAAGAAAATATCTCGTAATTTTCGGGCGGTTCGGTGCGCTAAATCCCTCGGGTCTACGCCAGCAGCGACAGTTTCAGCGATAGCTGCCATCGAGGCAGTCAAATCATGCCCAGCGATACCGTCAACTAATGCGTCGACCGAAACTCGAGTATCAGGAATACCCCCAGCGGTCACAACTTGGTCCAATGCCGAAAGAGCGTCGCGTACTGAACCTGCACCCCGTTCAACGACATAATCAACGACCGCTGGATCAAGCTCCATGCTGGCCCGTTCCCCGATGTCTTGGACATGCCTCATCAAGATTTCAGCCGGTATCAGGTTCAACTCAACGTGTTGAGTCCGACTTCTAATTGTCGGCAGCACCTTCTGCGGATCGGTTGTTGCAAGAACAAAAATCACATGGTCGGGTGGTTCCTCCAACGTTTTGAGTAGCGCGTTCGAAGCTGCCGTCGTCAGCATGTGAACCTCGTCGAGGAGATACACCTTGCGTTTCCCCGGGCTCCCTAGAGCTGCGTTCCCGGTAATTTCGCGGATGTTTTCGACCTTATTGTTCGAGGCTGCATCAAGCTCGACAAGGTCCATCGAATTCCCCAACTCGAATGCTCCGCAACTTTCGCATTTCCCGCATGGCTCTCCGTCACCAGGAGGCTGGATGCAGTTCAAAGCCTTCGCCAAAATTCTCGCCGTAGACGTCTTCCCGGTACCGCGTGGACCACTGAGTAGATATGCGTGGCCCACCCTCTCTTCGGCCACGGCGTTGCGAAGGGCTGCAACCAAATGATCTTGACCGATTATCTCTGCAAAGGTTTGCGGGCGGAACCGCCGGTATAGGGACTGATAGACCATCGCAGGCTGATGCTACTGGTGTGCTGCGACGCTTAGCGGCAAGTAGCCTGAGAGCGCATCATCGTTCTACGTGGCGGCCGGGTCCTGTGCAACAGTGGCCCGTGAATCGAGTCAGGGCCGGGAGGCAGCAGCTCTCAGCGGATTCCGCTGTGTGCCGCAGATTGCCTGGCCGCCTCGTGGGGCGATGATCGAGGAGAGTTGCCAGAGCGGACGAATGGGCTCGCTTGGAAAGCGTGTGAGGTCTAACCGGCCTCCGTGGGTTCGAATCCCACACTCTCCGCCATGAACGACGACCAAGCCATGCACCTAGCCCTTGAGGAAGCAAGGGCAGCGATGGAACATGAGGATGTTCCTGTAGGCGCGCTGGTAATCGTTGAAAACGAAGTGGTGTCCTCACGCCACAACGAACGTCAACTCACCGGCGACCCGACTGCCCACGCAGAAATTTTGGCTCTACGAGACGCGGCAACCCATTTAGGTACATGGCGCCTAGATGCGGCAACCTTGGTTACGACATTAGAACCGTGCCCCATGTGCGCTGGCGCCGCAGTCAACGCACGCATCAAGCACGTCATTTTCGGGGCACACGACCCAAAAGCTGGCGCTACTGAGACGCTCTATAACTTGCTCGCAGATCCGAGGTTGAACCACGAAGCTCAAATCACGAGCGGAGTCTTAGCTGACGAATGCGGGGAAATTCTCACAAGTTTTTTTGCTGAACGACGGTGACGTCAACCAAGGAAGCAGTGCACCAAATCATTGGTGGCGGAAGGTGTGGGATTCGAACCCACGGTGACCCGGAGGCCACAACGGCTTTCGAGGCCGCCCCATTCGTCCGCTCTGGCAACCTTCCACCTTTGATTCTACCTAGCGACTCGCGTTCCAACATGAACGCGAATTCATCTCTCGATGCACCATCGGCTTACCCACCACGCGCCAGACATAGTCTCGCCACATGAGGAGACACCCCACCCTTGAGTTGTTGCGCATCACATCAGATCCAACATCCCAATATTGTGTTGCTCAACTCAGCCACATCAAACGGAACAATCTGCAAGAGGCCACGTGACCAACACACACACTTGGTCGGTAGGAGACCTCTGCGAAGCAGTACGGGATACCCTCAATGCCGTTTTCCCCGACGAGTTGTGGATTGAAGGCGAAATTGTCGGTCTAAAAAGCCACTCTTCTGGGCACGTCTACTTTGACCTCATCGAACCCGATACCACTGGAAGTCGCGTAGACAAAATGTCGGTGACCTTATGGAAGGGACGCCGTCCAGCAGTTGAATCCGTTTTAAGTCGAGCCGAATCTGGGCCACTTGTCGACGGCATCAAAGTTCGGATCAAAGGCGAACTAAGTTTTTATGCGCCTCAAGGCCGAGTGCAGTTGCAAATGACCGCTATCGACCCCCATCACACTCTGGGCCAATTGGCAGTAGATAAAGAAAAGGTTCTCCGAACCCTTTCTCTTTCCGGGTTACTCGAAGCCAACAGCGCAGTCCCCCTCCCTACAGTTCCTCTCCACATCGGTTTGATCACTTCTGACGGAAGCGCCGCCTACAACGATTTCGTCAACGAAATCGCGTTGAGTACTTACCCATTCAAGATTTCGCTCATTCATTCATCGGTGCAGGGCGCAGACGCCGAAGCCGGCCTAGTCAACGCCGTCACCACAATGTCGAAACATCCCGTCGACGTGATTGCGGTTGTTCGCGGCGGAGGAGCGCGCACCGACCTGATGGCATTCGATCTCGAAAGTGTCGCTCGGGCCGTCGCTGGATCACCCGTGCCCATCTTTTCTGGAATCGGCCACGAGATCGACCGATCTGTGGTCGACGAAGTGGCACACACAGCATTCAAAACACCCACTGCTTGCGCCGCCGCCCTAGTTCAACGCGTCGCAGCCTTTAACCAACGTCTATCTGATGGTTCCAAAAAACTTGCCGCTCTTGCCATGAGTCGCCACGACCGGGCCATGGCACTGGTTTCTTCGGCGGCGAGAACCATTAACGATCGAACACGGCGAACGTTGGATGTCAACGAGGAACGGCTGGGGACCACAAAGGTTCGCTTACAGGGTTTGGCTCAAATAGTCATCAACCGGGAGAGTCAACGCATCGATCGCGTTAGCGATCTGGCTCAAGCCCTTCACCCTGACCGAGTTCTCGCTCGAGGGTTTTCCATTACCCGAAACAAAAACGGCGAAATTGTCCAGGGCCCGGTTCCGCCTGGGAGTGCAATATCGAGTGAAACCGCTTCTTCGCTCATACTGAGCACAGTTACCGAGTCACACCTTCGTCAGATCGAGGAGACAAATGACTAAGGAAAACCTGACATTCCAAACAGCTATGGAAGAACTTGAATTGATCCTCCAGAAGCTAGACAGCGATGAAGTCAACATCGACTCGTTAACCGTTGACTTGCAACGTGCTTCAGAGTTGATCGAGTGGTGCCGCAGCCGGTTGGAATCAACAAGAGTTGACGTTGAACGAATAGTCGCTGACCTTGAAGAGCGATGACTAGCTTTTCGGACCGGAACCCTCGCCCCTTGCTGAAAAAGGTGTGAGCTGGGGGAGTCGGTGGTACTCCCCCAGCTCACGGAACGCCCGCGGATCGGTGGGCGATCCGGGACGCAAACCGCGCAGACCACAAAAAATGCGTCGCCAAGTTGAACGTGGGACCAACTGATTTGAGCCGGTTCGGGGACAAAGACGTCCCACATGATGCTCAGGCTAATACCCGGCTACGGTTCGACCACTCGTCTAAAAAGAAAATTGAGGCCCGTTTTGAAAAAGGATCGCCCCTACGGCAGTTGGCCGTCACAACTCAGTTCTCACGAGTTGGCGAGCGGTGCGATCCGTCGATCAGAGCCCCGAGTTTTCGACAACGACGTTCTCTGGTTAGAGAGTCGGCCCGCAGAGTTGGGTCGGACTGCCCTCGTGAAGTTCAACGGGACCGAGTCTCAAACGTTGGGACCAACCGATCTGAACATACGTACCCTTGTTCACGAGTACGGCGGTGGTGGGTGGCTACCAACCGATCACGGAATCTTGGTTTCGCGGTTCGAAGATCAACGCATATGGCTGCTCCATGATGACCTCCGCCCAATAACTGCCGAACCGAGTTCTCCCAAATCGCAACGATTCTCCGACGGAACCACCGTGGTAGACAGCGACGACACTATTTGGGTCGTTGAGCAACACCACCTCCACGACCCACAACCTCAAAATTTCTTGGCGACAGTCAGCGTCGATGGCGCAGTCACCAAGATCGCCTCAGGAGCAGATTTCTACTCTTCGCCAACGACCTCACCTGATGGTCGCACGTTGGCGTATCTGTCCTGGGATCACCCTTCTATGCCTTGGGATCACGTGCGATTACACGTTGCTCGTCGCAGCAAGGAAGGGTGGGTCGATCATCAGGTGGTCCTCGACGGCCCAGCGTTACAGCAACCCCGCTTCTCACCAGAAGGGCTACTTCACGTCATTAGTGACGCTACGGGGTGGTGGAACATACACGAAGTTGACGTCAACACTCGACGCTCGCGACCCATCGTCGACGTTGATCTCGAGTTCGGCCTTCCCTCTTGGGTTTTTGGTCAAAGAACATACGCCTGGAGCGCTGAAAACATTTGGTGTACTTGGGCCAACCGAGGTGTGGGTCACATAGGCCAAATTGTCAACGGAGACTTGTGTGAACTTGACACTGGGTTCACCGAATTCAACGGCCTTGACATCCTGGCTGATGGCCGTGCCGTCACCATCGCTGCCAGTTGGGAAAAGAGCGCCGCTGTCTACGCCTTAGATAGCGCAGGCTCAGCAGAGCAACTCAGTGTTTCAGACGCAGTTCCCCTCGCGTCGGAAGATATTTCAGTTCCCCAACCGATTGTCGTCAGTGATCCACATGGACAACCAACCCATGCGTTCCACTTCCCACCCACTAATTCCAGTTGTTTCTCATCGTCTGGTGTGCCACCTCTGCTTGTGCTGAGCCACGGAGGCCCAACAGCAGGAGCACGCTCATCGTTCGATGCCGGTATTCAGTATTGGACTAGCCGCGGAATCGCTGTAGTCGACGTGAATTATCGAGGCAGTACCGGCTTTGGAACGACATACCGCAACAAGCTCAAAGGGCAGTGGGGCATAGCAGATACCGAAGACTGCATAGGAGCCGCCACATACCTCGCCGAATGCGGAGCTGTCGATCCTTCTCGTCTCGCTATAAAAGGCGGTTCTGCGGGTGGTTTCACGACGTTATGCGCACTAAGTAACAGCGACATTTTTGCTGCAGGCATATCTCGCTACGGAGTCGCTGATCTGTCGTCACTAGCACAAGAGACCCACAAATTTGAAGCTCGATACCTTGACTCTTTAGTCGGAGCGTGGCCAGATGAGGAACACATTTACAGGGAACGCTCACCCATCCATCACACTGAGCGACTTTCAACCCCCATGATTGTGTTACAAGGTTCCGAAGATCCGGTGGTGCCACCATCTCAGGCAGATCAACTTGTTAATGCTCTGGCTGGGGCAGGCATTCCACATGCTTACGTACTTTTCGACGGCGAGAGCCATGGATTTCGCAAAGCCGAAACCATAGCCAACGCTCTTGAGGCCGAACTTTCATTCCTAGGGCAGGTTCTGAACTTTGAACCGGCCGATCTAATCGCGCGAATCGAATTGCAGTGACTTCAATCCGTTCTTGCCGGTGGCGCTGTCGTAACTCCTTCAGAGCCAGTTGAAACCTCAGTGGTGGGCGTCGGCTCTGGAGCGTATTGTTCGCATCGACCTTCGACAATGTCAGTGATTCGATCGTAACGGTCGCCACTGGCTATTGGGGAAGCCCCACCGATGTAATTCAACACATGGGGGTAAAATCGATACCCCTCTATGCGCGAACCATCGAACACAACTTCCAATACTCCGGTGTCGCCAGTGATGCCGTAACGAGGATGCCAAGCAAAATTTCCTAGCGAATACGCGATAACACTGCGATCGAAGGTTTCGATCGGTTGCAAAACGTGTGGATGGTGCCCAAGAATTAGATCAGCTCCAGCTTCAATTATTTGTTGTGCGAGAGTGCGTTGCTCTTCATTCGGGCAAGGTTCGCGCTCAACCCCCCAATGCAAACTCACCACTACTACGTCATTCCCTGCCGCAGCTGCTCGAACCGCGGCCAACACCCGCGGGGTCGCCCACTTAGCGTCAGCAACTCCTGGGCGGTCAGCACCTGATGCGAAGCCACCTGGCACAACAGCGGTCGCAGACACAAACGCGACACGAACCCCATTGTCGAGAGTGAGAATTCTGGGGGCGTAGGCCTCCGCGTTGTTCGATCCGGCTCCAGGTCGAAGAATACCTACTTCGTCCAACACCGAAATGGTGTCTTCCAGCCCTTCGCGCCCAAAATCGAAGACGTGGTTATTAGCCAAGGAGACCACATCGATTCCGGCTCCAACCAGAGTTAGCGCTGCTGACCCCGGTGCACGGAAGACGTATTCCTTGTCATAGGGCTCACCTCGTTCGGTTATTGCCATTTCAAGGTTCACGATGGCGACATCTGCTGATGCGAGATCAGGTTGGACCTTGGTGAAGGGATCGATGCCTTCGGGCTCGGTGCGATCCAACAGCACATCTCCACCTGCTAGGAGGGTCCATATTCGTGGGGGGTCAACGGTGGCAGCGGTGGTAGCGGTGGTCGTTACTTGTTCAGTAGTAGAGGGACTCGTCTCATCTTCTTGTTGAGTCGACGCGTCCACTGTGGAGGAGGTGCTGTCCGAAGTTGGAGAGGTCTGAGGCACATATTGGGGGTTATGCGTTGCGGTGGTTTCGCGCACAACGAAGATGGCTCTCTCGGGTTCAGGGTCAGCGCATCCAGATGGAACTAGCAGGCCTAGTCCCACGAATACGGAGAGGATGCAGCGTCGTAACACCGGGGACGAGTCTAAGGCCGCGGCTAGCGTGCTCGCGATGTACGGCTTTGTTCGCCAACCTAAATGGATAGCGGCACATCTCCTCACGTTGTTGTTGCTAACTACGTTTATTTGGGCAGGTTTTTGGCAATTTGGCCGCCACCAAGATCGCGGGCAACGCAATGAAGCGGTCTTAAATCGAGCGACCGCCCCGATGCTCAACGCACAAGATCTGTTCGGACCATCCACAGACATTGAGTTCCGTGAAGCGCAACTGGAAGGAACGTGGTCCACCGACGACGCGGTGTTGATACGTAACCGCAGCCACCAACAAGCAGCGGGATGTCATCTTGCTGCGCCCCTGGCAACGAGCGAACTCGAGGGTGTACTCGTCGTCATCGGCTGGATTCACGAGGCCGAGTGTCAGGCCAAGATTCAAGCCGCTCCCGCTGGTGCCGTATCACTTACCGGTCGAATCCGGTTAAGTCAGACACGGGGTGCTATCGGCGCGAGCGATCGTTCAACTGGAGTGCTTCGTACCCTCGCTCGAACCGACGTTGCCCGAGTTGACCAGCAGGTAAATTTGGTGCTCGCCCCTGTATACGTGGAGTTAATCCAGAGCACTCCCCCGATCGAACGAGCGATCCCTGTTGACCGGCCGCCCACTGACGTGGGACCACATTTGGGTTACAGCGTGCAGTGGTTCCTATTTTTTGGGGTCGGAGCAGTTGGGTACCCACTGGTGTTGCGACGCCAAGCGCGTCGCGGCGAAGCTGAAACTCTTGAAGAGATAGTCGGTTAGACCACGGACGCCATTCGCTCAACAATCATGGTGAGCATCTCAGGTGAGGTCGCAAAGTTCAGTCGAACGTGACCCGCTCCCTCGGGTCCAAAATCCAACCCAGAGTTCAAAGCGACCTGGCACCGTGACAAGAAGATCTCCGCCGGGTTCTCACCCAGATCAAGTTCGCGACAATCCAGCCAAGAAAGATACGTGGCCTGTGGAAGTCGGTACCTGACACCAGGAAGCTGTTCAGCTAACAAGTCAAAGAGAAGGTGGCGATTGTGGTCTAGACCTGCGACGAGTTCCGATATCCAGTCATCGCCGTGCTCCCACCCAGCGACGGTTGCTATTTGGCCTAGGCCGTTAATGCCTCCGAGCATCCGAGTTGAAATTTCCTTGAGTTGCGGTCCGTACCGCTCCGATGCGGTGTGGACGAACGCCATCCGCAGACCCGCCATATTGAAAGTTTTGGTGGCCGCAGTAATTGTGACGGTTCGTTCCGACGCCAATTCACTAATCGATGCGGCTGGTATATGTCGCAGTGGTTCGAACACCAAGTCGCAGTGAATTTCGTCTGAAATCACGAGCAGGTCGTTACGTTCGGCAATATCGACAACCCTTGTGAGATCTTCCCTTGTCATCACCAACCCGCAAGGGTTGTGGGGGTGACACAAAAGCAGTGTCGAGACATCCGGATCAGCCGCGATGCTTTCGAGATGGTCGAAATCAAGCGCCCAGCCTTCTTCGGTTTCTATCAGGGGATTGGAGACCCAGTGTCGACCTGATGCTTCAATGGTTGAATAAAATGGGGGATACACCGGGGTTTGTACGACGATCCCTGATCCGTCGGGGGTAAGAGTGCGTATGACCCACTCCAACCCTTGGATGACATCATGAACTCGTAGCACTTCAGATGTTTGAATTTCCCAGTTGAATGCTTTTTGCATCCGATTTTTGAAGGCTTCTAAAACCGGTATCGGTTCGTCGTAGAACCCGTAGCCCAGACCCCCAGATTCGATTCGTGACACAACAGCGTCAGTGATGAATTGGGGGACTTCCACATCCATGTCTGCAACCCATGCAGACAACACATCGCTACCGTGCCGTTCCCATTTAATCCCTGGCCGGTTGCGGACGCGCTCAAGATCAAGGTCGAAGATCATGTGCGGAGGCTAGATGTTGGCCGTCAGTAAAGCCCAATCATTCGGCCAGCAAGCGCGATTACTGCTGAAATTAGCACCGGTCTAATAACCCGATCGCCACCGCGAACTGCTATCCGAGCACCCACCCAGCCCCCAATCGCAAACCCGACAGCCAATACCGCAGCGAAACCCCAATCGACTTGACCTCGAGCAATAAACACAGGAACTGCGATGGCCGTGAGGACCAGGATCACGACCACTTTGACCGCGTTAGCGTTGACCAAGTCAAGGCCTGATCTCGATAACGCGATCACTATGAGGAGTCCAACTCCGGCTTGAAAAGCCCCGCCATACAGCCCAATCCCGAAAAACACAGCGGCGGTGAGAGCTGGATGCCAGCTGATGTGTTTGCCCGTTGAGCGAGGGGTGCGCAAGCTGAGGAACACCAAGGGGATCATTAGGATCCCAAAAATTCTTTCGAAGGCGGCGTCAGTGACGCTGGACACAAGGAGCGATCCGATAAGAGACCCTGCCGTCACCGGAACAATGACTGGAAGCGCTCGCTTCAAACCCGAGATGCCTTCTTTGCGGTAACCGGCGACTGAAGAGGCGTTTTGTACCAGAACCCCCACGCGGTTCGTGCCGTTAGCAACCAATCCGGGTAATCCGACGAACACATTGAGTAAGGCAACCGTTAGCAACGACCCGCCACCTGCCATCGCGTTCACTATTCCTGCGATGACGCCAGCTCCGGCAACAAGAAGTGCGTCGATCAGCTCCATCCCTGCCATCATTGCCGGTGAACGCACCAGAAATCAGTCGGATTGGGCAATCTCTTCGTGAGACCGTCGTCGCGACCTCTACTCTCGGTGTTATGGCCGGCAGCACCTTTGGAGAGCAATTCCGTATTACGACGTTCGGTGAATCACATGGAGGCGGAGTTGGGGTTGTTGTAGACGGCTGCCCACCAAGGCTCGAACTCGAGGTGGCCGACATTCAGATCGAACTTGACCGAAGGCGCCCTGGACAGAGTCGGCTCGTGACGCAGCGAAAAGAAGATGATCGCGTCGAAATCTTTAGCGGAATTTTCGAAGGGAGAACCTTAGGGTCTTCGATCGGCATGCTTGTACGAAACGAGGACGCCAAACCGGGCGCGTACGAGGATATGCGCGACCTGTATCGGCCAAGTCACGCGGATTGGACAACTGAAGCCAAATACGGCATCAGAAATTGGCAAGGCGGGGGACGAGCTTCAGCTCGAGAAACCATTGGACGTGTCGCAGGCGGCGCGGTCGCTCGGAAGGTAATTGAGCACGTAGCTGGCATAGAAGTGCTCGGCTGGGTCAGCGCTGTTCGCAGCATCAACGCCGACGTCGATATGCATCTCGTGTCTCGCGATCAAGTGGAAAGTGACCCCACTCGCTGTCCCGATGTCGCGGCAGCGCAATTAATGACCACGGCGATTGAGGCTGCCAGAAAAGACGGCGATTCCTTAGGCGGGATCGTTACTTGCGTGGCCCGAAATATGGCCGCTGGACTCGGCGAGCCAGTATTCGACAAGTTGGATGCTGAACTCGCTCGAGCCTTAATCTCGCTCCCCGCAGCGAAGGGAGTCGAAATCGGCAGCGGGTTCGCTGGAACGTTAATGACGGGCAGAGAACACAACGACCCATTCGTGCCAGGAGCCGACGGCCGACCGACAACGACCAGCAATCACAGTGGCGGAATCCAAGGCGGGATCAGCAACGGCGAAGACCTCGTGGTGAGAGTTGCATTCAAACCAACCGCGACAATTAGTTCGGCTCAACAAACCGTGAATCGCAACAACGAAGCTAAAACCTTGGAAGCCAAGGGAAGACATGACCCTTGCGTTCTTCCTCGAGCGGTTCCCATGGTCGAAGCGATGGTGTGTTTGGTCTTAGCAGACCATCTGTTACGTCAGCAGTCCACAGACGTCGTCTAACCGAAACGATCGGTCATTCATCACGTTGGTCTCGCAGGAATTTTTGGAATTCCGCGGCTAGGTCATCTCCAGACGGAAGATCCGTCGGTAACGCACGATCTACTTCCTCTTCTAGTTGGCGTACATATCCGATGATCTCAGAGTCTTGTTCCACTGCGTCGCTCACTCGTTGTTCCCATTCAAGGACGCTGTGGTCAAGGTCGCGGTAGCCGGTCGGGACGCCAGTGACCTTTTCGAACTCTGCCAGTAACGCTCTCGTTCCCTTGGGGTTCGGTGGCCCGGCAACGTAATGGGGTACCCCAACCCGGAGCGAGATAACGGGCAGTTCTGCATTGTCAAGGGCATCGTGCAGGGTACCGATGATGCCGGTAGGGCCTTGATAGCTGGGCCTGTCCAATCCCAGTCTGTGCGCCAAGTCCGCGTTTGCCGCGCTGCCCTTTACCGCTGAAGGGCGAGAGTGCGGCACTCCTGCGACCATTGCTCCGAGCGTCACCACCATTTCGCACCCCGTGTCACGCGCGATCTCTACAACCGAATCACAAAACGTTCTCCACCGCATTCGGGGCTCCATACCTGACAGCAGCACTAGATCGTGAGGGAAATCATTTTCGATCACGTGCGCATCAAGAGACGGCCATCTAATTCGTCGTTCACCATCATCAGCAATTTCGACATGTGGGCGATTTTCTTGAAAGTCGAAGAACTCTTCAGGGTCGATTTGGGCGACCTGTCGAGCCTCGTATTGATCGACGATCCATTGGATCGCACCTGTTGCGCACTCCCCCGCGTCGAACCAACCCTCGAATGCCACAACTAACAGCGGGTTTTGCAGGCTGGGCGCCTCGCCCCAAGTGACTTCGCTCATGACTCCACTATTGCCTACCGTGCGATCTAATGAGCGGTCATGTCTCAGTCGAAACAGGTTTTTGTTTCAGGAAGTGATCAACAGCCAGAAACAAGGCTGCTCAGAACGATAAGAATGCTTGAGGTTCAAGGGTCTGGAGGTTGCTGGCAAGGAGCCCGAGCGAAGAAAGCGTGTAAATCTGGTCGCGAATCACGACAGATCGTTGGATCGTTGCGCGCCAGTCCATCTCGGGCCAGCAGTGGCGGCCCGATATTTCGCTGCCATCTTCACTTTCTTCAATCCATTGTTCGCAATGAACTTTAGGCGGTGTTTTTAGGTGGGTAAGTCGCCCGCGTTCCGTGAGAGATTGGCCGCTCAGTTCAAGGGCAACTGCACCAGAAAAAGGTCCAGATTCAGGCGTCTCGACCCGATGGGTCGTGACCGGCAACACGAAAAGATTTTCTGGAGGCCAATGAAGAAAAGCTCGCGCGTTGTATTCAACTTCAGTGTGGCCACCGGGGAGACGCCATTGATCAATCCGAATCGGGTCAGACAGATCACTGATATCAAATAAAGACACCTGGGTACCCAAGGTTCGTCCATCATCACGAGCATCTTGGCCGATCCCTAGCAGCAACGTGTCAGTGACCGGGTGAAGGTACGCGGAGTACCCCAGAATCTTTAGTTCCCCCAAAACTTTTGGCAATCGGGGATTTGAAAGATCGATCGTGTAAAGCGGATCGGTTTGACGAAAGGTCACAACAGTCGCAAAATCGCCTAGGAATCGCACAGCGTAGATGCGTTCACCATGACCAAGGTCGCCCACGCGACCGATCTGGTTCATTTCGCCGTTACCTTCAGCGAGTACCGTCACGTAACTCTCACTGTTTATCGCCCCTCCGGGTGACCACCAGCCGTGGTCGGTGGTCGCGACACGGAGGTAGCCGTCGTGTTCCGACATCGAATACTGGTTGAGGATCGTGCCACTGACCTGGCCTGAAGTTCTGTACAGGGTCCTGTTTGGGTTACTGATGTCGAATTTGTGGATTCGCGTTGTTACCGACCGTCGCGCGTCAGAAGTTTGATCTTCGTTAGCTTCCAATTCACGCCGATCCAACCACTCAGTGGTACCGACATAGAGGTTGTCTTGAGAGGAATAAACAGTTCGCCCATCGGCGAGCACTGACGTGCTAGCGAGTTCTTCTCCGAGCTGCTTTCCCGCGAGATCAACTGTGATGATGTTCAACATCCTCAGGCCGCTATTCGACGCTGGGTGGTAAATCTGTTCGCACGGTGTCAAGGTGCCTTCTCGGATAAGGCCCCCTTGAGCATTTTCCAGAGCAAACCATGGAATCCAATTGTCGATCGTTGATTGTTCTATGAGTTGACGGTTCTCTTCTTCAGCTCGGCGCTCAGCGCGTAACCCTGATCCACTCGGATACGACCATTCGAGGCCTGTTGGGTGGCTTTGCAGGACAATACGCACAACATCGTCAACCATTCGGCTGCTGAGATACTCGCCGTCCAGATGTAGCCGGCGTTTAATTCGTGGCGTCGAACCACTGATATCGACCTCTACGAGAGTGCTGATGGCGCTGTACCGGCCATGTCTTGGAACGAGGGTCTGCGGCGCAAGTTTCATTTCGCCGTGGCTCTGTCCAAACACGAGAATTCGATCCCCAACCAGAAACATTTCTTGTAGCCAAAAGTTTTCGAAACGCAGCTTCCCCAGCAACCGAGGCTGATCACCTGCAACATCAACAACGCGGAGCTCTTCGTTGACTAAGGCGACAATGCGCCTCCCATCGGTTTTCAAAATGTCGGGTTCATCGACACCCACCTCTTGAACGTTGGTGGTGCTGTAGTCCACGCCGGGCGTTAACCCCACTTGAGCTGACTCAGCAACTGGTGTGCTCCCATCACGCAGCATTTCTGAGGATTCCAGAATTTCAATCCCATAACCCCCGTCAAGTCCCCACGGGCCAACCATCTCTAAGGCATTGGTCTTTATCTGTCGAAGGAATGGTTCACAAGACTCAAACAAGGTAAGGGCAGCCGTTAACTGAACCTGCGACGGGGGCAACGGCACCGTTCGGTCCGAGTCACTGATGTCATCGCGCCCATCGGCGCTACAGGCACACAAAATCCCGACCGCCAACACGGACGCTATGAGTCGTCGCACACGAACCTCCGATGTGGTGTCAACTGTTTAGAGAACGACAGGGACACCTATTCAGTTCCCTTTTGCAAGTTACGGAACAATGACAAGTGGCATGGGTCGGTAGGGGTCGTTGGCTCCCACGACCAGTCAACCCATCGATCATCGAGATCGAACCCCGATTTTCTTGCCGACTCGTCAAGAGTTTCTAAGGCGACGGGATGCACGGGTACAGCAGCGACACTCCCGTCAATAAATTCGATACGGCGACATTCCGAGCCATCGGACGTGACAATGACGGCTCGATCTGTCTCTACAGCGATTGCATGCACGCCGCGGCTTATAGGTAGACAGCCTTCCACCACAACTTCACCGTGGGTGATCACATGCGACCAGGGAAAAGAATCACCGATCGCGTCGTCGAGCCATAGGACTAACGACGCAGGTCCATCGGTGATTTCAATTCCTGCTTCGCGAAGCGCGTGAACGAGGTTGGGGCGACGCGTGTGAAGCATCACTTCGCGGTGACCTCGACCGACACACCATTGGGCGATATCTGAAACATCAGACATACCCGCCAAGCTAGCGAGATCTTTGGCTCTCCCACCTGACATCATGCCCTCGTGCGTCATGTGCCTAGGGGGACGTTGCTAACGAATGGTGAGGCGTGGACGATCGCATTCACAGACTTCACGGTGGCGATCACTATGTCGTTGCTCCACAGCACGGCGGGAACACCTCGGTGGGTGATTGTTGCTGTCACGCTGTTAGTGAACTCCGCAACAGCCACTCTCGCCTATGCGGCGGTCACTGCTGCGGTGCAGGCCCTTCTGTGACTACGGTTCTGTATTTGAAGGTTGTATGACTACCCAGGCGCGACATCCCCATTTATTGAAGCTGACCGATCCTCCGATCATGTTGGGGCACCGGTGCACCCGATGTCGTCGCGTGGCGTTCCCACCGGATCCATATGGGTGCGAAAAGTGTGGATCCCAACACGACGACCTTGAGGAGTTAGATCTTGAGGCGAAGGGAACGGTGCGGGCAGTCGCGACTGTGCATCGGCACCATCATGCGTCGCCGCCTACTCCATTCACTGTCGCTGTCATTGATCTAGTTGGGGGACCGGTCATCAAAGCGATTGTGGCTGGCGGTGAGGTTCGCGTTGGAGTTGCAGTCGAAGGAGTCTTAGTTGAAGACGTCGAAGACCCTGAGGGCACCGTAATGGTCGACTTACAGTTTCAGGTGGTCACGTGAGCGGCGGCAATGTGCTTGCCGATAGGCCCGTGTACGTCGTTGGGATCGGGTTACATCCCTATCAACGACGGAGCGACACCACCTATGTCACGCTGGGTGTGACAGCGGTGCGGTCAGCTTTACGCGACGCAGATATTGCCTGGCCCGATGTGGAAGCTGCCTACACCGGCACCGCTCTGCTTGGTATGGGGTCAAGCAGAGTCATGCTGAGTCGCCTGGGGGCGACTGGGATTCCTATGACGCAGGTTGAGAACGCTTCGGCTTCAGGATCTTCGGCTGTTGCCCAAGCGTGCCTGGAAGTCGCGGCAGGTCGTTCCGACGTGGTGCTTGCCTTGGGGGTCGATAAACCTCGCGGGGGTCTAGGCGCTGCTCCCGGCCAGGCGGGAATCGACAATCTTGAGGGTGGGGCCGTTGTGCCGTTTACGCATTTCGCGTTGCTTGCTTCGGAGTACATGCATTTACACGGGGTGACCGCGGAACAAGTTGCGAGGGTAGCTCTGAAGAACCATCGAAACGGTGCAAGCAACCAGTACGCGCAACGACAAAAAGTTCGAACATTGGAAGAGATTCTCGCCGAACCAATATCGGGAGCGATGACACGTTTGCAGTGCTGCCCAGTCGGGGAGGGCGCTGCGGCAGTGGTGATCGCTTCAGAAGACGGCATCCGGCGCCATAATTTGGATCGCTCTCGAGCAGTTCGAGTTGTCGCCTCCGTCACGAGAACTGAAGGGCTGTATGACGAGGGAGTAGGTATTGATGCTGCGCTCACTACCGAAACCGGTGCAGCGGCTTTTGACGAAGCCGGCATCGAATCTTCTGACATCGATGTGCTCGAAGTTCACGACGCGTTTGCTATCGAGGAGCTGTTGTATGCCGAGGCGTTGGGCCTGTGCGCGCCTGGCGAAGCCGCTGCTCTGGTGGAGTCGGGTGAATTCGATATAGGTGGGCGTTGCGCATTGAGTCCATCAGGAGGCCTGCTTGCGATGGGTCACCCAATCGGTCCCACAGGCACGGGGCAGATCGCTGAAGTGGTGCGCCAGTTACGCGACGAAGCAGGCTCTCGCCAACAACCAAACGCCCGTATCGGGCTTGCCCATATGGTTGGCATTGGGGCAGTTTGCGTCGTTCACGTATTACGCAAGGACTAGCCAACAAGAAACGGCCGAACCAGCGACGGTCGTCGCGTTCGGCCGGTAAGTGGTCAGTTATTACGGGGGAACCCCAAATCAATCTGGCTAGAGGATGGGTCAGGCCAGCGTGCAGTCACCGCTTTGGCACGGGTATAAAAACGCACGCCTTCTGGGCCATACATGTGGGTGTCACCAAAAAGCGACGACTTCCACCCTCCGAAGGAGTGATACGCCACAGGAACAGGGATGGGGACATTAATGCCGACCATCCCCACTTGAACCTCGTGTTGGAACTGACGTGCTGCTCCCCCGTCGCGGGTGAAGATTGCTGTGCCATTTCCAAACGGATTCGAGTTAATGAGATCAATCGCTTCTCTGAAGGTTTCTACTCGAACAACAACCAGTACCGGACCAAAGATTTCGTCGCGGTAGCACTCCATTTCAGGCGTCACGTCATCTAAAAGGGTAGGGCCATAGAAGAACCCGTTCTTTGGAACATCGGCTTGGCTGCCGTCGACGACGGCAACTGCTCCGGCTTCTTGCGCACGTTCTACGTACCCGGCGACTCGCGCGCAATGTTCTTCAGTAATCAGTGGCCCCATTTCGGCGTCGGGTTCGTCGCCTGCACCCACCTTGATGCCAGGGATTCGCGTTGAGATCGCTTCGACGAGTTCATCAGCAACGGATCCAACTGCTATCAGAGCGCTGATCGCCATACACCGCTCACCTGCTGAACCGTAGGCAGCGCTCACCGCAGCGTCCGCTGCCATGTCGATATCAGCGTCAGGTAACACCAGCATGTGGTTTTTCGCGCCACCCAGAGCTTGCACCCTCTTACCCATCGCAGTACCCCGGTTATAGACATAGCTGGCTATAGGTGTTGAACCCACGAAGCTGATCGCCGCGACATCTTCATGGTCGATGAGCGCATCAACAGCAACTTTGTCACCGTTGACTACCGAAAACACACCCGGAGGTAGACCAGCTTCGATGAACCATTCGGCGATCAGCATTGATGCTGACGGATCTCGTTCGGACGGCTTGCATATAAACGCGTTACCGCACGCAATTGCCGTTGCGAACATCCACGAGGGAACCATGGCGGGGAAATTGAATGGGGTGATACCCGCTACTACTCCCAGAGGTTGACGCAAGCTATAAACCTCTATCCCTGCCGATACTTGTTCGTTGATCTCACCCTTGAGGTGATGAGCGATGCCGCAAGCAAATTCAACGTTTTCGAGTCCCCGTGCCACTTCGCCGGCGGCATCTGAGATCACCTTGCCGTGTTCGCTGCTAATGATTCGAGCGAGTTCGTCAACGCGACCAGCGAGCAGTTCGCGAAACCGGAACATGATTTGGGTTCGTTGCGTCAGAGAACTCTCAGCCCATTCAACTGCGGCTGCGGACGCTGAAACGACAGCTTGGTCAACCTCAGCTACAGAAGCCAAATCAACTTGAGCCTGCACCTCGCCAGTTGCGGGGTTGTACACGTCGCTTGAACGTCCGCTCGTTCCCGCTCGCAATTCGCCGTCAATGAAATGTTGGATACGTCGCACCGCGTAACTCTAACGCCCACCAGCTGTGGCCTCTGGAGAGACCGTCAGGTTTAGTTTTCGTCGTACAGACCGTACTTACCGAGTCGGTCGAGACTGACTTCAACGCTCCAAGGCAACATTGTCGCTCCGCAACGAGCGTCGCGATAGTGCTGTTCGAGTTTGTTAGGTCGAAGCATTGACCTGCCCCCACAAACACGAATTGCTAGCGACGCCATTTCCGGGGCGCCTTCCATGACAGCGACCGTGGCTGTCCAAGCGCGTCGCAAAGCGACGGGCGTTGGATCAACTGATGCTTCACCCAACACTCGGTAGATCAGCGATTGGGCCTTGTCGTAGATCATTTGCATTTCGGCCCACCCTGACTGTTTGACGTGATTGTCACGGCGAGATTCGACACCGAGCTCACCTCGCAGATATTGACGGGTCAGGTCTAATATTGCTCGCATTAACCCCAGGTAGCTGAAGCTCAACGTCATGTAGAAGTACGGGAACCGCTGGGCCATGGCATCGAACACCCCAGGCGGAAGCACTTCGTTGTCTTCGGGGACGAATGCTTTAGTGAGTAAGAGGTCGCGGGAGTCGGTGCCTCGCATACCGAGGGGATCCCAATCACCGACAATTTCTACGCCTTCGCTGTTGGCGGGCACTCCGAGAAGTCGGGTCCGGTGGTCACCTTCAACCAGCGCGACCACATTATGGATGTCAGCGATGCCGCTGAGCGAGGCAAAGATCTTTTTGCCGGTTACCTCATAACCCCCCTTTACAGCAGCGGCAGAGGTGCCAATTGGGCTACCACTGCTAGGGGTTCGACCTTCAGAAAACGGTTGGCTGTGGATGACATGGTCGCGACACATTCCGGTCCACAGTTGGGGCCGTGTCCGGTCAAGGTGAGCTTGTTGTTCATCATTGACGCCCAGTTCGTCGGCTATCCATCCAGCGAGGAGGGCCGTGGCCGTGTGCATGTTGAAGGTGAGGGCGGTCGTCGCGCAGTGACGGCCTAATTCTTCACTTACGAGGGCGTACGTAACAAAGTCGCCGCCAAGACCGCCGTATTCGACGGGAGCGCAAAGCCCGAGGAAACCTTCGTTTGCGAGGTCGTGCCAGTTGTCTGTTGGGAAGGATGCTTCCCGATCGTGGGTTGCGGCTCGTTCGCTGAATTGGGGTCCGATCGCGGCGATCCGCTCGACTAGCTCCATGCGTTCCGGTGTTTGGATTGGGTCAACCACGTCGATTCCTCAATCGTTGGAAGGCGGCCAGAGTAGGGGGAACCAGTCGTGGCGCATAACTTCGCCCGATTGGAGCCCCAAACCATCCAGGGGTGGTGAGGTCTCACCTTGGCGTTCAAGGTAGCGGACGTCGTCACCTAACCAGCGCGTCGAGAACGCGCGTCGACGGCTGGCTATTGGTTCTGCGGTGGTGCCGTGGAGGGTTCGGAAGTCAAAACAGACAGCATCACCGGGCTCTAAGGCTTCAACGAAGATATCGGCGCCGTGAGGGTCGATTTCGGGAATCGGAAGAAGCGTTGGATCGTCTTGGGTGTACTCATCGCCAGCACCGAAGTTGCGCGGTCGATAAGTTTTGCCGTTTTGGTGAGATCCCTTCACGAACCTGACACCTGTTTGGGTTGGAGTTCTGTCAAGAGCGACATAAATCGACACAGTTTGAGTCCCATCTAGGCAGTAGTAGGGGAGATCGTGATGCCATGGAGTTGCTTTCTCTGTGCCTTGTTCTTTTGAGAAGGCGTGGTCGTGGAAAAACTGGGCTGTGTCGCTTGCCATTAGCTGCGCTGCGATTGACGCCGCGTCAGATGTGAGAACAAACAGGAGGTATTCGGGGATCAATTGCCAGTTGCAGTAACTATCGAAGAACCGTCCCGTTTCGGTACCTTGGATGCTTTCGCAAGGGAACGCGTACTTATCAGGGTTGTTCAGGTTGCGTTCGAGGCCACTGCGCAATGGTTCGACCCACGAGGGGAACGCTTGGCGGAGCACAACTACGCCATCTCGTTGGAATGCTTTGATGGTGGCTGTGCCTAGTTCAGCAAATGGGCGGCGGGTTGAAGCGGCAAGAATCCGAACGTCATCTATCGCTCGCCATTGGGCTGCAGATTCGTTGCCTACTGTCATCTTCACATTCTCGTCGGTTTGAACCACCAATCATGGCAGTCTCTACTCGTGCGGCAGCGTCTCAACGATAGGAACGGGTCGTTGTTCGTTCTTTTAGCGGGGACGCTTTTCAGTTTTAGCCCGTTGCTGTTTCGCTGGACTTCAGACGAAGGCTCTGAATGGCTGTTTCTATTTTGGCGTTCGGTTGGAATTCTTATCGCTTCGTTAGTCGCGTTGGGTGTCGGGCCTAGTTCGCGCCGCGTCAATATTTTGCGGGCTGGTTTCTCTAAAAATTTGCTCGCCGGGGCTCTGATGGCGGGTATGTCAACCGCTTTCATTGTGTCTATCGCTCGGATCGATGCAGCCACGACACTTTTTTTGCAGAGTTTGGCGCCGTTCTCAGCAGCCCTGCTGGGTTGGCTGTTATTGCGTGAAAGAGTTGACGGGCACGCGTGGGCAGCTATGGGCACAGCGGTCGCCGGCGTAGCGATAATGGGCACAAGTTGGGATGTCAGCAACGCTCTAGGGCTTTGTGCTGCTGCATGTATTCCGCTGATGCTTGGCGCGTACACGGTGTTGTTGAGGGACTCAAAAGGCCGTGACCTCCGCGTTCAGGTGGTTTTCACCGGATTGATCGGAATGTTGATTGGATCAGTTGCCGCGTTCACAACCGGTGGGTTCGGTCTGCCGGTCCGTGATGTTGTTCTGGCGCTAGCAAGTGGTGGGGTTTTGTTAGGTGTTGGTTTACCGATCTTCAACGCAGCTGGACGTTACGTGCCCGCGGCTCGCACGAGTTTGCTTCTGCTCAGCGAGATTGTGTTGGCGCCGTTTTGGGTCTGGTTGATCGTCGATGAAACCCCAGGATTAAATACCCTGATTGGTGGTTTGGTGATCCTTGTCGCACTGGTTTGGGTGGCCACTCATCCAAAAGTCAGCACCCACCCCCACTAATTGCGAACACCATCACGGATTCTTCAACGGCCTCATAGCTGCTAGGACACCAGTGATCGCATTCCGAAAAGCGTCGTCATGTGATGGTGCCCAGGCTGGTGCAAGATGCACGGTGTGGAAGGTGGTGTCGGGGAGGGTGAACCTCTGAGGAAACTCTCGTTCAGCTATTTGGCTACCCACGTGGAAGTTCAATGCGGCGGCGTCGGCCCGCCCCTCAATAACAAGGCTTAGGGCGTGGGGGTAGTTGTCGGCTTCGAGGACCGAACATGTTGGGTACGCAGCTTGAGTGGCGGCGACCAATGGTCCGGTTGATGGTGTGACAATTCGAGCCAACTCAGTTGGTCGTTCCTGAAGGGTGAAGAGTGCTCCCCCGGTTTGGATGATCGGCTCCCCAAAGACGACTTCGTTTTGGCGTTCGGCTGTTACTCCCAGACACGCCAACATGTCGACGTCGCCGTTGCGGAGCGCCGGGATCTGTCCCGCGAGCGAAAGATGTACCCATCCGGCATCGATTCCGAGTTTTTCAAAAGCAGCCGTCAAGATGTCGACTGCTAATCCTTGTGGGCCAGCAGGGCCAGACCCTACAAACGGTGGGAAGTCCTCTTGGTAACCGACTCTTACGCGAAGCTCTTGTTCATGCATGACGCGTCAATTCCCGACGAGTTTCGTTCCGCAGTGGTTGAGCGACGAGGACGATCTCACGCTTTCGAAGGTTACGACCCCATAAGCACTGCCTTGATCATTGTTGACATGCAGAATCATTTTGTCGCAGAAGGCGGTTTAAGCGAGGTGCCAATCGCACGCGGGATCGTCGCCAACATCAATGCTCTGGTCGACACCTTTCGAGCAACTGGTGGAACAGTGGTGTGGATTCGCTCCACGATGTCAATGGAAGGACGTGGGGCTTGGCCCATGTTTTTTGAGAACTTCATTGCTCCCGAGCGGGTTCGAGATGCACGCGCCGGTTTGATGGCCGGGACGTGGGGTCACGAGTTTTTCTCCGAACTCGATATAGGCAGCGGCGAACTGGTCATAGATAAGGACCGGTTCAGTCCCTTCTCTCCCGGCGCGTCACATCTTGACGAGGCACTAAAGGAGCTTGGCATTGACACCGTTTTCGTCACGGGAACCATGACCAACGTGTGCTGTGATTCGACCGCTCGAGACGCGATGATGCTCGATTATCGAGCTGTAATGGTTGAAGACGCCAACGCTGCTCGTAGCGACGAAGATCATGTCGGGGCGCTCAGCACTTTCATTTCGGTGTTCGGCGATGTCCTCACAACCCAAGAAGCGATTAGGGCACTGCACGTCGAGTAACCCAACTTGGCGGCGCCGCCACGCGTTTCGATTTAGCTATTGCCGCACACCAGATAGTTAATACATGTCAGCTATGGAGACCAAACCCTCCCCCACCGGGGGTTTCGATTTCGAAACAGTCGTCAATGCCGACGTCGACACGAGTGCTGCCGGGCAACTTCACACTGGTTCCGTCTGCCCGAAAAAGTCGATTAACGCCCACAAGGCCGTCCTCCCCACCGTCGACTCCAAAGGGAGCGACCTTTCGGCGCGATGACAACACGTTGACTGTCATCGGTTCCAGAAATCGGAGGCGTCGAATCACTCCGTCTCCTCCTCGATGGGCGCCTTCGCCACCAGAGTTTGCGCGCACCAAAAAATGTTCAACCCTCACAGGGTGCCGCCATTCAAGAATTTCAGGATCAGTTAATCGGGTGTTGGTCATGTGGGTGTGGACTGCACTTGCACCGTCAGCATTTGGTGTTGCTCCCGCGCCACCACAAATAGTTTCGTAGTACTGGTGTTCGTCGTTGCCCCAAATAAAATTGTTCATTGTTCCTTGGGACCCTGCGATCACACCCAAGGCGCCAAACAGTGTGTCAACAAGAAGTTGGCTGGTTTCCACGTTGCCGGCGATGACCGCGGCGGGAGGGTGCGGGCTAATCATTGAAGGATCAGGGATTCGTATGTCCAGTGGAACTAAACATCCAGCGTTAAGAGGAATGGCGTCGTCAACCATGCAACGAAACACGTAGAGCACAGCAGACCGGCACACCGCTTTGGGGGCATTGAAGTTACCAGGGTGCTGCCCACTGGTTCCCGCGAAGTCAATAACGGCTGACCGCTCCTCCAAATTGACTCGGATACTCACCGATATTTGGTTTCCGTCGTCCATTTTTCCAACAAAATCACAATCAGTCAGTGCGGCAATCACTCGCCGTACTGACTCTTCCGCGTTTTGCATTACGTGATTCATGTAGGCGTGAACAACATTGAGTCCGTAATGGTCAATGACTTTGTGAAGTTCAGTAGTTCCTCGTTCACATGCCGCTACTTGGGCTTTGAGGTCGGCAACATTTTGAGTTGGATTTCTTGCCGGCCACGGTCCCGACGTCAACAGGTCTCTCATTTCTTGTTCTAAGAAACGGCCGTTTTTGACGAGCAGCACGTTGTCTAAGACAAGGCCTTCTTGGTCAATGGTCGTCGAATCGGCGGGGGCTGAACCTGGCACGATTCCACCTATATCGGAGTGGTGACCGCGGGCAGCCACATAAAAGATTCGGTGGCCTGTGGTGTCGTCAAAGACAGGTTTCACCACTGTGATGTCGGGTAGATGCGTTCCACCGTTGTATGGAGCGTTGAGGACATACGCGTCCCCGGGTTCCATATTGGGGTTGTGGGAGATGACGGATTTAATCGCTTCGCTCATCGATCCGAGGTGGATCGGGAGGTGGGGGGCGTTGGCGATGAGTTCTCCCGAAGGGTCGAACACTGCGCAACTAAAGTCGAGGCGTTCTTTGATGTTCACCGATACCGCAGTGTTTTCGAGAACAACACCCATTTGTTCAGCGATGTTCATAAAGAGGTTGTTAAAGATCTCTAATTGGACTGGGTTGACGTCGGTGCCAACTGCGGAGCGCAATGTTTGCGCTGCGACGCGTTCGATTACCAGGTCCCCGTTGTCGACAATCCGGCCTTGCCAATCTGGTTCGATCACCGTGGTTGCGTTTGGTTCAACCAGAACTGCGGGACCATTGATGGGTGCACCTGGGATGAGATGCTTTCTTTCCAGGAACGGAGTGTCAGCTTGAACTCCGGCCATGGTCGTCGAAAAGACCCCTAGAAGAGGGTCGCGAGCATCTGATATCGGTTCGGCAACTGAAACTTGATCGGCAAGTCCGACAGATTCAAGTTGCATTGATTCGATGATGACCTGGGTGTCAGGGGAGACGAACCCGAACCGAGTTTGGTGATGTGTTTCGAAAGCTGTCGCTACTTCGTCGAAAGTTCCAGCTGGCACGAGTAGCGCAGTATCGGACCCTTGGTAGCGAAGCGATAGGCGGCGAATGAGTTGTTGCGCGTCAGAGTTAACGCCTTCAGTGACGAGGTGGTCCCCACCTGCGCGTTCCAGTTCTTTCCATCGCCCATCGAGGCGTTGAAGTGTTTGACTATTGAGCGGTTCTTCGACAGCTTCATCTCGTAAGTGACGGATGTCCGCGAGACCGATACCCAATGCTGAGAGAACACCAGCCTGTGGGTGTACGAATATGTTTTTGATATTTAAGCGGTCGGCGACCATGCAGGCATGTTGTCCGCCTGCACCGCCGAAACACACCAGGGTGTAGTCGCTTACATCGTGGCCGCGTTCGATACTGATCTTTTTGATGGCGTTTGCCATATTGTCCGCGGCGATGTCGAGAAAGCCTTGCGCGACAGTTGTTTCGGTTTGATGAGTTGCAGTTGAATCAGCGATTTCGCGTGCCAACGATGTGAACGCTGCGAGTGTGGTTTGCTCATCAAGTGGCTCATTCCCTTCCGGTCCGAACACAGCGGGAAAGAACTCTGGTCGTAGTTTGCCAAGGACGACGTTGCAGTCAGTGATGGCGAGTGGGCCCCCGTTGCCGTAACAGGTGGGTCCGGGATCGGCACCCGCGGAGTCGGGGCCTACTCGCAAGCGACTCCCGTCGAAGTGAAGAACCGATCCGCCTCCAGCCGCGACGGTGTGGATATCCATCATCGGTGATCTGACACGCACCCCCGCCACTTCAGTTTCGTAGGCGCGTTCGAATTCTCCGGCGTAGTGGCTGACGTCGGTGGAGGTTCCTCCCATGTCGAATCCGATGAGTTTGTCGAAGCCAGCGTTTTGAGCGGTGCGTACCATTCCCACGACACCTCCAGCTGGACCTGACAAAAGGGCGTCCTTGCCGTGAAACGTGTAGGCGTCAGTAAGTCCACCGTTTGATTGCATGAACATCAGACGTGGACTGAGGTCATCTTCACGGAGATGCTGATCTATTTGGGCAACGTAACGTCGCAAGATGGGTGATAGGTAAGCGTCGACGACTGTGGTGTCGCCTCGCGGAACAATTTTCATCAACGCGCTGACTTCGTGGCTGACTGAAACCTGATCGAATCCCAGTTCGCGAGCAATGGCCCCGACGCGGACCTCGTGGGCTGTGTGACGGTATCCATGGAGAAGAACGATGGCTACCGAGTTAATTCCCTGCGCTTGGGCTTGTAGAAGACCGGCACGAGTTGCTTTTTCATCTAATGGGACGAGGACTTCGCCGTCCGCGCTTACCCGTTCGTTGACTTCCAGGACATCGATATAGAGCATTTCTGGAACCACGATGTCCAGCGCGAAAAGATCGGGTCGGGTCTGATATCCGATTCGCAGCACGTCACCGAATCCTTCGGTCGCGACCAGGAGGGTCGGTTCGCCTTTGCGTTCAAGAAGGGCGTTGGTGGCGACAGTGGTGCCCATCTTCACTGACTCGATTTTGTTGAGAGGTAAGGGTTCCTCCGAAGAAAGTTCGAGAAGGTCTCGAATGCCTTGAACTGCTGCATCTGAGTAACGGCGCGGGTTGTCAGAGAGAAGTTTGTGGGTGGCTAACGTCCCATCAGGTAACCGGCCGACGATGTCGGTAAAGGTGCCGCCTCTGTCAATCCAAAAGTTCCAGCCGTGGTTCATAAAAGCGGAGTGCTCCTAATTATTGCGTCCGGCGAACACGTTTAGATGATTGATTAGTGACATTTGACACACAATCCATGACTCTCGCTACAACACTAGGCTGGCTCGTAGGGGAACGGCGCTGCGAGGGTGCCTCCGTGAGTGTTGGGTGATATGTCCGAAATATTTAGTGTCGATTTGCCGTCGCAGCCTGTGCGGGTGCAGCACGGGGGTGAAGGTCCACCTCTTCTGCTTCTCCATTCTGAAGCCAACACCTCGGCTTGGTCTGAATTTCATGAGCGTCTTGCAGCCAACTTCGAGGTATTCGCGCCGATCCACCCCGGCTTTGGGGGTGAGGAGACGCCGGATTGGCTCGTCGATATGAGCGATCTGGCATTCCACTATAAAGATTTACTGAAATGTCTGGAACTGGATCGTCCATTGGTGGTGGGCACCAGCATCGGGGCATGGATTGCAAGCGATTTGGCGATTCATTTTTCGTCGCTCATCAAGGGGATGGTGTTGTTCGGACCGATCGGGCTGAGATCCCCTGAACCTCTTCCCGATTTGTTTATAAAGCAGCTGCCGGAAGTACTTGAATATTTGGCTAACAGTCTTGATGGCAGCCAGGTGGACCCCATGACTGGCGACGCGGAACTGGCTACCGCTGTGTGGACTGATCTGGCAACGCAAGCCCGATTGATGTGGAAAAGAAATTATGACCCTCGGCTTCGAGGACGCGCCCATCACGCAGATTGCCCGATCATGGTGGCAGTCGGCGATCAAGACCGATTGACCCCATTGAGTTACGCCGAGGCGTACGCCGAATTATTCGACGCGTCGTTGACGACAATTGCTGGCGCAGGCCACCTTGTTCCCCTTGATGATCCCGCTGCTGCCGCAGCGTTGGTGAATTCTTTCTATTTAACTTTGGAGAAGTGAAATGGAGTTATTTGCGTTCCACTTGATGCCGTACCCCAACATCGATCCGGAAGTTCGCGAAAAGTATTCATCTGCTTGGGTTGTGTACCCCAACAGTGAATATGACCCGGTGTTAGGGCAAAGTCTCTATTCGGAATATTTAGACCAGCTCGCGTTCGCTGATCAGATCGGGTTCGATGCTGTGGTGGTGAACGAGCACCACCAAAATGCTTACGGTCTTATGCCGTCACCGAACATCATGGCGTCGGCACTGATTAGTCGAACCCAAAACGCGAAGATCGCAATTTTGGGAAACGGAATTGCTCTTCGAGACAACCCATTAAGAGTTGCTGAAGAAGTCGCAATGCTTGACGTCATGTCGGGCGGGCGGGTGCTATCTGGTTTCGTGAGAGGAATCGGTGCCGAGTACCACTCGATGGGTTTGGACCCCACACGCAGTCGGAGCAGATTTTTTGAGGCACACGATCTCATCATTAAAGCCTGGACGGAACCCGGACCATTTGAGTGGGACGGCGACAACTTCCAGTTTCGCTACGTCAATGTGTGGCCTCGACCCCTTCAACAACCACACCCCCCTATTTTTGTTCCGTCGCAGGGATCATCTGAAACTTTGAAGTGGGCCGCTCAACATCGATACCCGCTGGCGTGCACCTTTGTGCCTATGGAACGTCTCAAACAGTTTTACGACAGGTACCGCCAGTACGCGAGTGAAGATTTTGGTTACGAGGCGGGTCCGGAGAAGTTCGGGTTTACCTCAATTGTTTATGTTCACCCTGATGGTGAAGAGGCAGCGGCGGCGGAGATAGAGCCCCACATCAAATATTTCAAAGAACGCGCTTTCACCTTGCCTCTGCCTACTTTCTTCCCCCCGGGGTACACCGCGCCGGAGTCGTATAAGACCCGCATTGAGATAGCCAGGGAGCTCGCCAATACCGGCGGTCCGACCCTCACAGCAGGTGAGCCGTTAATTGGCACGCCCGAACAGGTAGGTGAACGCCTCGAGAGGAACCTTGCAGCTTGTGGCGCTGGCACTTTGATGGCTCAATTCCAAGTCGGGGATATGCCTCACGGCAAAGTGATGCGTTCAATGGAGTTGTTCGCAAATGAGGTCATGCCGTATTTGTCTCGGGACAAAGTCATTTCGTGAGGCCGATCAACCTCTAGCGATCAAACCAATCCCGACCAAAACGACGCCGATACCCAGTATTTGCCACCATCGCAGCGAGTCATTGTCGAAGGTCGCTGCGAGCAACGCTGTTGGTATGGGGAACACTGAGGCCGCCACTGCGACAGCGGTCACCGAACCTCGTTGAAAACCAGCGGTGTAACAAAGGACACCTACAGCACCTAGCGCTCCTGCCGCGGCCGAGAAACGCAACGCGTAGCCACGCACAAATCTCGGTAGTCCTCGGATCGTGCAAAAGGTAGTGAGGATGATCAGTGCTGTGGTTCGTTGGCCAACCACGGGCCAGAGCCCTCCAGCGACACTGGTTTGCGCCATGAAAACCATGCCGATGCCAAACGCAAGTCCTGAAGAGAACCCCAAAATGATGCCCTGTTTAATTCGGTCACCAAGGGCGGGGTCGAACGTTGTGACTACTAATCCCAAAAGCGCCACTACCACCCCAACGATTACGCCGGCGCTCAGTGCTGTTCCGGTAATGACTTCCCAGAACATGGGAACAGCGCCGAGCATGACCGCAACGATGGGTGACACGACCGCAACTGACGAAATTGCGAGGCCTCGGTACAGAAGCCCGAGGGCACATCCGCTTGCTAGCCCGGATAGGCAACCCAGTAAGTAATCAGACCCAAGGAGTCTCCCAGGCCCGAGGGCGGCGACGATGACGGCGACGATGGTCGCGAAAATCAGACCGGTCGCTGCGGTAGTTGCAGCATGATTTCGCCGCGCGACGTATCGAGCTAAGAAGTCGGATACCCCAATAGCCATTGATCCAATTAGCCCTAGGACGATCGGCATAGCGACCTTCCGTTGGTGCACCGAAACCGACACGCTACTGCTGTTGGCTACCCTCACGGCAGTGGAAAACGATCTGCAGATAGGCACCATTCGCGTGTCAGGCATCGAAGTTGAGGTTGCGGGCGAGGCCAACGACCTTTATTTTCGGCAGTGCCTTGAACAAGGTGAAATATTTGAGCCGTCGGTTCGAGTTGCCGATCTTGTGCTTCCCGACGACCCGGTCATTCTCGACATCGGAGCTTCGATCGGGGGTGTCACCGCAGCGCTTGCGAAAAGGTTCCCTTCGGGCCGTTTGATCGCCTTTGAAGCCGCCCCGTCAGTGCATTCGTCGTTGCGGGAAACAGTTCGCCGAGCGAGTGGCGCCCCAGTCACTGTCGTTGAGCAGGGGGTCGGGGCCGAGTCGGGGACGATGCGGTTTCACGAAGATGGAAACGGAAGCGGTTGGGGGTTCTTGTCTGAGGAACTTGGGGGCGTCTCGGTTCCGGTGGTGACAGTCGATGAGATAGTGGCTGAATTGCTCCTTGATCGTGTTGATTTCATAAAAATCGACGTCGAGGGAGGAGAATTAGGAGTTCTTCAAGGCGCCGAAACCACACTGTTACGTCACCAGCCGTTGCTGCTGTTTGAAGTAAACGTGTTTTGTCTTTGGCGGTATGGGCGCACTTTGCCTCAGGACCTTTTGGCATGGGTACGGCAACGATATTCATATACAGCCGCTATCGACAATGAGGGAACGGTCACTCACATTGAAGGAGATGCAACTGTCAACCATGTCTTGCATCTGTTGGGTACCGGCAGCGGGGTGATCGATGTCATCGCGAGTAACGACCCGATCGGCGTGACCACCAACAACTTGAAAAGTGACGCTCCTTAACTCAGTTCTGAGTTGAGAAAATATCGATCGATTCGCGAATGGCGTCAACGAGCGGAGTGGTTGACCATTCCGTGATCCATTCGTTCCACGTGTCAGCTGCGCCTTCGTCCACAAGATCAAGGCCATCGTCACCACAAGAGAGTTCAATTCCAGTGATATCGGTAACAAGGTCGAGGAAGCTTCGTACTTGCATTGTGTCAGCAGGGAGATTGAACGCAGGGGCTGCTTGAGTTGGTCGCCGGCTGGCTTCGATGAACGCTCGAGCGATATCTGGTGCGTATTGAAATCCCAACGAGCCACCATATTCGACCGTGAAACTCTCACCGCGTGCCGCTCGTTCTACCGCGACGGTGGGTTGGGAGGTCATACCTTGGTCTCTGCCGGGGCCGTGGACCGTGTGGGGTCGCAACGCAATGGAGGAGAGCCCGTGATCCCACCAGTAAATTCGAGCAAGATCTTCACACGCGGTCTTGTAGACGCCGTACAAGGTGCGCGGTAGACGAGGAGCGTCGGCGGGCACAATTGCGTTGGGATAATCGTTGTTGGCTCCGTACACGGCGATGCTGCTGGCCTGGACGAGATGTGGGACGTCGTGAGCTAGCGCCGCTTCGAAAACATTGACGGTTCCTTTCACATTGACTTCGGCTCCGCGAGAAGGATCTGCTCGACAAAACGGCACCTGCAGTGCGGCCAAGTGAATAATCCGATCGCAGCGGGCGACTGCCTCTGCGACGGCTTGCGGGTCCGTGATGTCGCCTTGGCACCATTCGATGTCAGGTAGCTGCCCCGAGTTGATGAGTCGGTGGCGGTGTTCGTCGGCACCCAGGTCAAATGAGATCACGTCGCAGTCGTCAGCTAAGAGAAGTTTGACTGTCCAGGCGCCAATGCACCCGTTCGCTCCGGTTACTAAATATCGCTCACGCATCGCGTGAACATAGTCTTTCAGAATCAGGCGCCGGGTTTTCGTCACCCGATAAGCACATAGTGGTGAGGGTTCTCGGTGCTGCTAGTCCCTGCGGGGATCCTAGGTCCGCCGGTGTGTCGTACAGGTAGGCGAGGCGATGTCCTCGTTTTACCTACTAGCTTTGCGCTAGCAGGAGGCGACACGATGGCAGTAGATTTTCTGGCACTCAATGAAAAGGCGATAGCCGAATTTCGCGCGAACCAAGGAGAGTGCGGTCCCCCATTTGAGGGCACTCCGATCGTGCTGGTGACAATGGTTGGCGCAAAATCGGGTCGCGAATTGTGTTCGCCGCTCGCTTATTCAACCGACGACGATGATCTGGTTGTCATCGCTTCGATGGGTGGTGCACCCAACAACCCGAACTGGTATCACAACTTCGTGGCGAACCCCGACGTTCTCCTCGAAGTCGGCACCGACCAGTACGAAGCGACAGCGGTGCTCACTGAAGGTGAAGAACGAGATCGCCTGTATGCAGCCCAAGCTGCTCAACTGCCGGTCTTCAATAAATACGCAGAGAACGCCGCTCCGAGGGTTATCCCGGTGTTTCGTCTAGTACGAGCGTCCAACTGATCGGGCTGGTAGCCCATGAAATTTGGAGTCAGTCTTGGTCGCATCGACGACGTTGACCTAGCGGTGCAGGCCGAGGGTTTCGGCTACGACTTTTGTTGGGTGTGGGACAGCCCTCTTCTTCGATCAAATTTGTGGGTCATCATGGCTCTGGTAGCCGAACGGACCGAACGGATCCGTGTCGGTTCAGGGGTGGCGATTCCCGGATTACGCGTTGCACCCACCACTGCCAATGCAATAGCGACCATCAATCGTCTTGCCCCGGGGCGTACGTTTCTTGGGGTTGGGACGGGAAACACCGCTATGAGAAGCATGGGGCAGTTACCGATGCGGGTAGCAGATTACGAAGAACATCTGCGAGTCATCAAAGCGTTGCTGAATGGCGAAACTGTTGATTACACAGCCAACGGCCGCACCCATCCGATCAGCTTTCAAAGCCGCGAACTCAACTACATAGACATCGAACATCCAATCCCTATTCATGTCGGCGGCTTCGGCCCCAAATCTCAGGCGCTGGCCGGCAAGCTGGGCGACGGTCTGATTACCGGCATTCCCCGTGGTGGCAGCATCCCCGAAGCCTTAGCCAACGTGCAGCGAGGAGCCGATCAGGCCAACCGCAACTTGGATGACTTCGAAACCACGGCGTTGGTGAACATGCTGCTACTCAACTCCGACGAAACATTGAGTTCACCGCGCGTGCTTGAAGAAGTTGGCTCATCGGTGATGGTCAACGTCCATTACCTCTACGACCGGTTCTTAGAAGCCGGCGCAGAACCGTCGCGTTTTGTAGAATCAATCTGGGATGAGTACGTGTCGTTTCGTCGAGAACGCGACGCCAACCGATCCGTCTCAGACGTCCATTCCTCCCACTACGGTCATCTTGATCCTGAAGAGGCTCGTTTTGTTACTCCCGAACTGATCCGCGAATGCGCCATTGTCGGTCAACCTGGTGACGTCGTAGAACAACTCACAGACCTCGAGAAACAAGGGTTGGACAGCATTAACTTCATTCCGCCAACCGATCAGCAATACGAGATTTACGCCCGGTTCGCATCTGAAGTCATTGAAAAAATGTGAACTATCACATCTTTCGGTACCCACCTGTGTAACTCGCTGCCAGAAACATTTCGTTAGCTATTCACACTGCGTTGGGAGCATGCAAGTCTATGACCATGTTGGGGGACTACCGAGTCATCGAGTTGGCAGACGAACGAGGCCAGCTCGCAGGACACGTTTTGGCGGCCTTGGGGGCTGAAGTCATCACCATCGAACCTCCAGGCGGTTCCAGTTCTCGCACCATCGGGCCATTCGCCGGCGACGTTGTGTCAGATGACACTTCGCTGTGGCATTGGTCGTACAACCGGGGAAAGAAATCGGTAGTTCTTGACCTGGAAACTGTTGAGGGTCGCGACGAACTGCTTCGTCTTACTGATGGTGCTGACATCGTCATTGAAGCGTTCGGACCAAATGTTCTACACGGGTTGGGGCTCGGTTATGAGGTGATGAGTGAGAGGAACCCTGCTCTCATTCATCTGTCGATATCGGCGTTCGGAGACGATGGACCTAAAGCGTTCTGGGAGGCGACCGATCTGACCATCATGGCTTCGGGGGGTCAGATGAGCCTGGCCGGAGATTTAGATCGCGCTCCCCTTCGCATTCCACTCCCCCAGGCGTACATGCACGCGTCTTCAGAGGGAGTGGGTGCCGCCCTGATCGCTCTTTATGAACGTCAGCACAATTCGGGGTTAGGTCAGCACATAAATCTCTCTGCTCAGGCTTCCACCCTGCAGGCAAGCCAATCCAACATACTGGCGTCAGCTATTAACGCTCCCCAAGCAATCCGTTCCGCTGGCGGAGTCACCATTTCCGACATCTACGTTCAACTGATGTGGCCCTGCGCGGATGGACACGTTTCCGTCACTGTTTTGTTTGGTCCCGCCCTCGGGCCGTTCACGAGAAACCTAATGGAATGGGTGTTCGAGGAGGGCTTCTGCGACGAAGCTACCCGCGATAAGGATTGGTTGAACTATGCGGAACTCATTTTTTCGGGTCAGGAACCTGTCGCAGAATACGATCGCGTAAAAACAGTCATCGGGGAGTTCTGCGCCACCAAAACCAAAGCAGAACTCTTTGAAGAGGCGTTCGTTCGCCGGCTGCTCATCGCACCCGTAACAACCGCCGAAGATGTCTTGAACAACCCCCACCTCACCGAGAGAGATATATGGGAGGACGTCGAAATTGCTGACCGTGTCGTGCGTTTTCCTGGGCGGATGGCAATCTTTTCTGAAACTCCCCAAGTTCCCCTCCCCAAGCCACCAACGATCGGGGAACACACCACCCAAGTGTTGGCTCAACCACACAGAACACCCAACGTGGCAATCACCCCGGTACCTAACCGTCAAGGTAAAGCCCTTGAAGGACTCAAGATTTTGGATTTCATGTGGGTGATGGCGGGACCAGCAGGGAGTCGAGTCCTCGCTGACTATGGAGCAAACATCGTCCGCATCGATTCCGAAGCGCGAATGGACACGGCCCGAACGTTGCAGCCTTTTCGAAACGACAAGGGTTTACCGGATAACTCGGCCCTGTACAACAATATGAATGCAGGTAAGCGAGGATTGTCGCTCGACCTCACTAAACCTGAAGCCATCGAAGTGGTACACGATCTCGTTCGATGGGCTGATGTGGTGTTGGAATCGTTCTCACCCAAAGGCATGGCGGGTTTTGGACTGGACTATGAGTCGTTGAGAAAAATCAAACCTGATGTGGTGATGGCATCGAGTTGCATCATGGGCCAAACCGGTCCGTACACCCAATTAGCGGGTTACGGAACAATGGCCTCCGCTATTTCGGGGTTCTTTGAGCCGACCGGATGGCCTGATCGTTCACCAAGCGGCCCATTTGGCGCCTACACCGACTACATTTCCCCGCGCTTTCTTGTGAGTTGTGTCATGGCAGCCGTTGAGCATCATCGGGGCACAGGTCAGGGGCAATACATCGACTTCAGTCAAGGTGAAGCATCCATGCAACAGCTAACCCCGCTTCTTTTGGACTGGACTGTGAACCGTCGTCTGTGGGATCGAATGGGCAACCGCGATCATGTACACGCCCCTCACGCAGTGTTTCGATCCAAAGGTGACGATGAGTGGGTGGCGGTCGTGGTGACTAACGATCATCAGTGGCGGGCCTTATGTGAACTCATTGGTGCGCCTGAACTCACCGAACTGGATGTTGATGCTCGTCGCGCCCGCCAAGATGAACTCGAAACCAGGATCGAGGCATGGACCTCAGAACGTTCGTGCACCGAGGCAATGACGACATGTCAGAGTGCTGGCATTCCGGCCCATCGAGTTCAAAACACCGACCACTGCCTTGATGACCCCCAGTTGGCTCACCGAAACCACTTCATCGAAGTTGGCCACGGAACTCAGGGAACAACGACGGTGGAAAACACCCGATTCGGTTTGTCGCGTACCCCCGCAAACGTCGTGTATGGGGGGCCAGTTTGGGGCGAACACAACTGGGAAATATTGACTGAAGAACTTGGCTATGACCCCGAGCGGATCGCTGAGTTGGCGATTGCTGAGGTGCTGGGTTAGCGGTACGGCTTTTCGTTGAACGACGAGGTCAGTTGTTGTTCCCCGAAGCCTTCTGGTGCGCTTCCTGTGGTGACGAACAGGTAGAGCGCGGTTTGGAAGATGCCGTTCAATGCGGCTGCCACAACCATTGCGAACATCACTGCAAGCACGCCAATGATGAGTAATGGCCAGAAACCGCTCGAAGCACCGACGGCGATAAGGATGATGCCGGGGGCTGCCATGAGCACGGTGAGCAGACCGAAGCCGACTTGGGCTGTGAGGTTTTCGCCCCATGAGGTGCGTAACAGTTGACCGGAACGTTTCAGACCAGCTA
>LWDU01033380.1_pt1 | contig 35546 bp, 19 predicted proteins | sample 727161 | NCBI WGS metagenome assembly LWDU01 (sample SAMN04566230, study PRJNA314399) | hydrothermal vent metagenome | isolation source: deep sea hydrothermal plume seawater | place: Mexico: Gulf of California, Guaymas Basin | collected 2004-07-11 | reverse complement strand
GCGCTGCGGAGCTTTCACCGAAGCGGTCGTCCTGGGCACCGAATTGCTGCAGCAAGCCGAGGTAGAGGTTGGACATCGGCGTATTTGGTAGTTGCCAGTGACCGGAGGTTTTCATGCGGCTATCAAACACCAATGCAGGGAGATCATCGAAGTTGTGGGCGTTAGCGCTACCCATCGAGGCTGTGAGCAGCGTGGTAGTCTGGTCAAACAACGATTGATTACCAGCCTGGCGTTGCTTCATTGTGGTCAGTGCGGAACTGACGCGACTGAGGATTGCGTGTTCCATCACTAGCAATCTCTTGATCTTTTCGGGCTTTTGACCATGGTGGGAGAAGTCGTGGTAGTTGCCCACGATGTCTGGTTCTTTAAAGCCTTCCCAGAAAGGTATCTGCAGTGTCACCGCTCTTGTGGAATCCGTTTCCAATGCCAGCACGGCCAAATCTAAAAGGGTGCCCACGTAGTCGTCGACCGAATTGCGGTTGAATTCTTCGAGGTCGTAGTTGACCTGCGGCTTAGAGCGGTCGGCCCAGTAGGCCCGTCGTTTCACGGTCTGCTCCACCTCTCGCACGGAGTTGAGGTATTCATCGATCTTGGCGCGGTCAGTGGCATTGAGCCGTTTCTCCATGGACTTGGCCTGGCGAAACACGGCGTCAAGAATGCTACGATCCTCGGCGAGGATCTGTTGCTGGGTCTGCTCGTTTTCATCGACCTGGAAAAGTAGATTAAAAATCTTGCGTGGTGAATCGATCTGATGAACTGGCAGTCCATGCTTGTCCCAGGCGATCTGGGAGAAGTTCAAGTTTTCGCCCGCCTGAAACACCAACGAACGAAAGCGTGTCTCGTTGCCTACCAGTGCAGCGACCGCCTGGTCGATGGAGATGCGGTTCTTGCGACGCAGTTTGTTGAAGTAACCGGATAAAATGCCGACGCAGGGCGTGTGTCCAAAACCGTTTTGCACGGCGGGATTGTCCAGTCCACTGAACACCTTCAGTTGGTCCAAGTGATCGGAAAATTCAGCGAGCAGCGGTGGCGGTTGGTCGAACGCCCCGCTCTTCTTCGGAATCAACTCGGGTTGATAAAAGCTGAGGTGATTAACGATTGTGAGTAACCGTCGTGGCGAGGGCGCGTCGGTGACTTGCCCGAGGCTCTCCAGTCGCGGTAGCAGCAATGCCACCCCTGCGCCCTGCAGGAGCGTGCGCCGCTTCATGATGTTGCTTGAAAGACCCATTGTTAAACTCATCGTATCAATACTGCGGCACACTGTAAAGTGAATAAAGACGCTTGATAAGCGTCGTCGCAGAGCGGTTGCTATGTCGATAGGCGATCTGTGAATTAGTAGAACGCGGCCGCTAGGTTAGGCAATGTTCACTTCGTGATGCGAAGGTTTCGAAACAATAAAGCACCACCTGCCTCACGTCGATGTCAGTCTTGAAAGGTAACTTCTACATCCGATCGGCCCAGCATTTGTATTGCAGTGGCAATTAGTTTTCTGGTCGCGAAATAGTGTCCGCGGCGGTTCACAAATAAGGGCATTCATTTCTGGCCAAATTACGGGTGGACCACGATGGCTTTGATGGCACGTCTGGCAGGATTTGGCAGGGAGGTCTACTGTTCGGACGACTCTGCCTGTTCACGAGCCGCGATAATTGTAGCTTTTAATTTCTCGGTTATGTCTAACTCGGCAGTTCTCATACTGAGCCATCCGGCTTTGATGTTGACCGCCAAATACGCCTGCTCTGCATCGTCCAACGCGGCCTGCCACTGCTTCATGGCCAGGTAGACCTTGGCGCGGCTACGCAAGTGCGGGACGGAGATTGTTTTCGCTGGCTTCGGATCGGGCATCGCGGGATCGACCACGGGGGCGAATGCAAATGCTAAACGTTTGGCTTCGTCAAGTTCACCGCGAGCGAGTGCTGCATCGACGGCCTGCTCATCATGCCATTCAATCACATTCTGGACTACATCGCCATGTTGGGACCCCATCGTCATGCCTGAAAGCGCGGCGGCGACACTGCCATCGGGCCGAAGAATTACAATATTGGGTCGTGTACCTTCCTCGAGGATACCCAGTTCCTGCACGATTGGGTTCTGCATTCCGCCGGGAACAAGCACTATTGGATATTCCTCTGGGTTTTTACGCGCCTCCACTACCGCCTTCGTTGCATCCACGTCGTCGTTGAGTACTGCGACGAACAAATTCACGTCGTCAAAGGGTCGCGTCTTGATATAGGCCATTTTCCCGTGCATGATTGCACTACTTTCGACGTTTTGGATAAATGAAATCACGGTCCACTTTCCAGCGGATGACTCGGGAATTCGGAGGGTCTTGCCATCGAGTGTCTTGAACTCAGCATTCAGACTACGCGTCGCGTCTTCGGGCTGACCGGTCGCAAGGAAATGCCCCTGACGCCGTCCGTACGTCCAACCGGCTACGAAAGGTGGGTGGTAAAGCCAATACCGTTGATAACGATCGAGGAGGAACGAAGTCGCTGTCCACAACACAGGTTCCCCAGAGTGCTTATCTAGAAAGGCGCGACGATATTGTTCATGCAAACTTCGATTGCCAACATCCAACGCCAAGACTGCAGCGGCGGCGAGTGCGTTGCCCGAGGGATGATTCCCACCGACCTGTTCAATCATGCCGCTGATCACAGTTGCCGGAACCGCCTCCGTGGCACGCAGATTGTTTTTCGCGAGACAAAACCGGGCGACGATATCAGTGCCCCGCGGATAGTTTCCCGTTAGCATAGCTTCAGCCGCTGCGACGGCAGCTTCCAGATGAGTTTGATCCAAGGTTAGTTGCCACAGCCCAAGCAGGGCGATAATACGACGATTGCGGACGATCCAAAGGTCCGCAGCGTCGGCGTGTTCAGCGATAGCCTGACGACACAGGGCGTCGGCTTTCTCGAAGCCAATACGTACCTGCTCGAAAGGTGCTCGGTATCGAAGAGGAGCCTTAATAAAACATGCCTGAATCGATTTCAAAACGTCTTCGGGGACGGAAGAATTAGTTCTAGTGAGGGAGATAACAGTTCCTGTTTCAATGCCGCGCACCGCTTTCCATTCAGGCGGCGCCGCGGGATCAAAATCCCCCGCTGGGTTTACAATCAGGTATTCACCTGTAAACATCGCCTGCAATTGGCCAGTATAGTGCGGCTTAGTCCAAACTCGCGCTAGCATCGACTGTAGGTTACGCTCGTAGCCGCGGCTACGTCGCCCGCCAGACATGAAAATTGCTGCGTAACCCGTTGGACTCACCGTAATGATACTTGGATCTCGCCGCGCATATGTTTTGTAAATCACATGTTCTCGCCCGCCAGTCAATTTGAGTGCCGGCCAATCGAGTCCCAAATCACGGAGAATACTCTCCCCTGCATCCGGTAGTCCATCTACGTTTAGGCTGATGAATCGCATTCGTACGGCATCTGCGGGTGGTACATTCTTCCAGGCAGCGGCCAGTTCTTCAAGGTCTGCCATTCCCTCTTCGTCCTGGGACCAGAAATAGAGCGCTGTTGTCGTACCAATCGCGTCCATTGGGAATCGAATAGTTTTACCGTTCGCCTGCTCAAAACGCCCGATGAACGGAGCGCCGAAGACCTGTCCCCCCAACTTGTCGCGTTGAAACTTGATCATTTCTGGATCACCGGCAAAACGCTCGGCTATAATCTGCCGCAAATGACTGACAAGTCGAACGTCCCCAAACTCTAATGCCATTAGCATGGCGATGCGAATGACCTTAACTTCCACCTCAGTGCCTTGATAGCGGGAGATCAATGGTCTTAGTGCATCGGCTCTCGCCTGCAGGTTGGCCCCGTTTTTTGCGAGCTCAACCTGTGACAACAACAAGTCCGCATCTAACCGGATAGCCGCATATTCATTGGGCGCCGAAGCGAGTTGACGACAAATCGCCAGTAAGCCCGCGCGGTTGGTCGCCGAATTGTCTAGTCCAATCAATGCTTGTTGCGCTCGGAACAAAATCCCCAATACTTCATAGCGATTTGGCGTTGTCTTGTGTGCGGCTAGCAGCGCATGCCCCTCGCGGAGTACCCGGCTGAGTTCCAACTTTTTTCGGGCGGACGATGCGGCCTTTACCGACTCACCCAGTTTCGTTTCCAACGCCGCAATTTCGTTCGGGGATATTTTGGCATCTTCCTGAGCGGCAGTTGGACCCACCCATAAGCTTACGGTCGCCAACACGACCGTGAGGATATAATTGAGGCTATTACCGTGCCTGGAGGTGTGAATTGACATGGCAGAGTCGTCCTTTCATCTCGTAATTTAGACTACGACTAAAACACGTTCTGCAACGAGTTATTTCATCGGTTTTAGTTGATATTCTTTGATGCTGACACCACGGTTAGGAGCACGAAGAGTAATCATGATAGAATTGCTGCCTGCGCGAAGTTCGATGATTTCCGGTTCAGTCTGTTTCCACAACCCTTTGGTGTAAGGAAGCGCTACATTGACGAGTGTCCGTCGGTTGAGTCTGAGAATAACCGTTTGCTGAGTAGAAACCGTGGCAACTTTTGCCGTGATTTCGTATTTTCCAGCGGCTGGAACTTGCACTGTATAACGAAGGACCTCTGGACGGGTACCCAGACGTTGATAGTGGAGTTGCATGCCTTGATCTCCCCAACTCTTCAGAAACACGATCTTATCAGTGTTGTTTTGTGGAAAAGTACAAGCGACTGCGGGAACGGTGATGATACCCTTTCCATCGACGACAATCTGTTTGTCCTCTGCGGGGATCTTGATTGCTTCGGCTTTTTCGTCACCGAGTAATTCGTCTGACTCACCAAGCTTCATTCCACCGGCCAACTCAACGGTTTCGACTTTTGCATTTTCAACAATCGCGAGTTTCTTATAGAAGGCCAAACCGTCCCAGAAGCCACCACCTTTGCCATATTGGCGAATGCTGACATCCTCTTCACCCAACGCATCGCCGATCCACTTAGCTCGCAGCACTTGCATATATGCGTTTTCTTGCTCCCGTGCTTGTGAATCCAGCAGAAAATCCATCCCGCCCTGTGGCCCACACCAGGCCGACGACCACCAGGCGCCGAAGCAGATGGCCCAGCCATCGGGTGTCCAACGACTCATCGCCGCGTGGCCCGATTGAGTCGAACGACGAGCCGGGATTCCAAAAGCTCGAGTCAATGTGCGGCCGTAAAACGCGCGTGGGCCGCACTTACCTCCGCAGGCGACTATCTGTTGAGTCCTAGTGCCCAGCGCATCGTCGAATTTGGGGGTTTGATAGGGGACATCACTTTTGACGAAGCGCGTGTACCGCCACTTTTGATCGTCATTGGCGATATGGTCGGGACGATAGGTTCGCAGCATTTCTCGCGTCCAAGCGAGTTCCTGATTACTGTAAGGATCACTGGTGATAAACCGACATTCCCAAGCATTCATGTCTTTGAAGGCTGGGTCAAGTTCTCCAGCGAGAAAGGCTTTTTCATAGTGGAGATAACGCGCGACCTGGCCATCAGGCGTTTGGTGGTCAGTGTATACAATCCCATAAACGCCTCCTTTTTCCTTGCCCTCTAGCCACGGTTGATGGAGTGCCGTGCCCAACGCTAGTCGCTGGAGGATTCCCGGATTACTGGCCCGTCCGCTGGCTGCGCGGATAGCCGCGTAGGTTTGCATTGCTTCTCCGTACTCCCCGCCGTTGGCGCCGCCAGCAATGAGCACTTGTAGCATGAGTTCTTCGTCGGCGAACAGTTCCTGTAGCAAGACCCTTTCGGTATCACCTTGCTGAGCGAATTCGGCCAGGCCACGTGGCGTGCCATGCCGGATGATCGCCGCTTTTATGAACTTTTGATCCAAATCGCCGTTAGCGAGTAGTGAATCTACATCGGCGAACAAGGCCCTAGCGGCGGAGAGCGTTTTGAGCTCGGCCTCAGTCTTAGCCGTCTGATAAGCCTTATAGGATTCTGGTGAAGAACCTTCTCCGGGAGCGGTTAGGCCCGCCAGTTTGGCTCTCGCGCCGATGAAAGTCGCTTTTTTCTGTTCGGCCAAGTTGGGTAATTTCGCCGACACTTCATTCTGTATCGAATCCAATATCTGGGTGTAATGGACTTCGAACGCTTTACCCTGTTCGGTAAGCGCAGGAGGTATATCCTGTTCCGCGGTCGAAATATTGGCCGGCCCAACTAGGGCCGCGAAAAGTACGAGCAAAGTTTTAGTTATGTAGTTAGTAGACATTTTGATGACTAATCTCCTTAATGGTCTTTCGTCGATTTAGCTTCTATTCTACCGAGCAATTCAATACATTTCGTTGCAAAACGTGCTCCTAACGCAGGATATTTGTCCTTTGGGAAGTGGACGCCGGCGTCTGGGCTACTGAAGTCATCGGTATCGATCCAATCGCCATTGGGGGCGTCATTTGCCAATTTAACCTGTACGTCTCGAACCTGCCGCCAAAACGCGGACGTCGGTCCGTTTAGAGGCGCGTCATTAATACGTCCGATCACGAAACTAATGTCTTGCCGTTGTAGATCGGTTTTCAGTCGCCCTAACAATCTCAAGAAACTTTCCTCGTAAACGGCTCCCAAACCGCGCATTCCATCCGACTCGCCCTGCATCCAAATGAAGGTGATCCTGTCATGCGACTTCCCCTCGCTCGCTTGGCGAACCAGTTCTATTAATGGCCCGTAGTCTTCGCCGTGCTGTAGTTTTGTCCGTTCTGAGGGCGGTCCCTTGCCGGGGAACTGGTATCCGACTGGAAATCGGTAGTCTTTATCCCAAAAGCGAATGCCACGCCCCGACTTGCAATGATAGACCACGGTCACGTTATCCTTACCAAAGTGGTCTTCCACGATGCGACTAAATCCGGACTTTAGTCCACCGGTCATATTTGACTGGCCAGACAGGATGAACAGATGAGTCTGCGGTTGATCGAATCCCATTCCGTTTGCTGAAAGTAGCATGACGACCGCCATGCTCAAAAACGCCCTCATGATGAGGGTAGGAGCGATCACCGAAACGCATACGGCATTTGGCCGCTCGTCTGGCAAGTTACTTTCAGGTTTTTTGGATTGCTTCATTTTGTCAACTTTCTTGCCTACCTCTGATAAACGGGGATGTACCGGTGCGGCGTCCCGAGGATGATAATCGCCATGGGCGTCTTGTGAGGATAGTCTTCTTCCTTTTCCTGCCACGAGCCGTTGGGCTGTTGCAATGCAATTAAGGCGTCTCGTATTTTTGGATACCAGTTTGCGTAGCGTTCATCGCCCGCCTGTACCATCGCCTGCATCGCGTAGTAGTGTGAGTAGTAGAAATGACCGTTGTCTTTTCTGGAGAACACCTTCGGATTGTTTTCGAGGGAATTGAGCGCCGCTTCAACCCACTCGGTGTCACGGTTTCCGGCGAGCTGGGCCGCATAAACACCCCCAGCAGTACAGGCTATCGTGTACCCTTTACCTTGGTAACCGAAGCCACCAGTTCTTTCATCCCAGGCCTGGTCTCGCAGGTAGTTTGTAACCCTGTCTATCGACTCGCTAGGCACCAATATTCCTGCCTCGCGAGCTGAAGCTAGGGACACAAATACCATCGCGGTCACTGAGGTGTCTTGCCCCGAGTCGGGACGAGGTGCGTAGCGCCATCCGCCGAGCGGGCTTTGTGAACGAAGGATGATCTGCACAGTGCGCTCCAGAGCCTGCTGAATTGCCTTGTTGTCGTCGGGGTCTTTGGTCATTCCCCAAAGTTCGGACATGGCGATCGTGAACAGGCCTATTTCATACATCTTCACTCCCATAGCGCCTGTTGGGGAATCCTGAGATCTCTTTAACAAGTAGTTTTTCGCCCGTTCCAGTGCTTTGCCGTGCCGACCGAATCCGGGGAAATGTCCCTTGACCATGAAGGCCATCAGACCGAGACTGGTGCCGGCGATTGCATAATCGCCATTGTCGGAAGCCCAGGAACCATCGGTGTTCTGGTTAGCCAAGAGTGATTGTAGACCGCGCTCAATAGCCTTTTCAGCTTCTTCCGTCAGTTCCGGTGCTTCGGTCTGAGCCCCGTCTGGCTCTTCCACCGAGGTGGGCTGAGCTAAAAGCGATGACATGGCCAAACTTGCCAGAGCCAAGGTCATGATAAACATCGGTCGAAAATATTTATGGCTTATGATCGTATTCATTTTGCAACCCTTTCATAGTAGTTCTTTAAGAGTCCGCGGTACTCTAGCGGCAATTCGCGAGCGAAATTTTGGTTCAGCGATGCGCGGTTACGGTCGCCTAAGACTTTCCACCCGGTGCGGCTGTCCTTGGGCGTTTCGCCACTGACAAAATCAGAGATAAATCCAGCCGAAAAGGCGGACTCGCTGTCCGTTCCTTCGCCGTCATCCGTCGCGAGGCCTTCACTGTCCACGGTAGGTGCCAACGCGGTATTCAAGAACAACGCCTGCTGGACAATATAGTGTCTTAGCTTTTCATCTGCGGCAATCTGGGCGCGTTTGAGCAACTCGCGATCCGAGGACTTGAAGGCAGTAACTGCCTCGGACAGTGATTTACTTGCGTCAACAAGTAAATCGTGGGAGTCACCCGCCTGAGAGATCTGGTCGCAACGTATCGCTATAGCTTGTTGCTGAATAGACAGCGGCGACAGATCTTGTTCAGCGGCAAGCTGTGTATTGCGGAACAATGTCTTGTGATCGCTTGCTAAGGCGAGCACATCGATCAGTCGGACGAGTTCAGGCTCGGTCTGCTCAATCACCTCAACCCTCGGTAGGCCATGCAGCATACTGATGACTACCGACAGCGCTTCAGTGTTCTCTGTCAGCGTCAGTTCGGCAAACACCATCTCATCGTAAGCCGCTTGCGTATTGCCGGATTCCAAATGTTCTTGAACGCTAGTTATGTATTCAACAGGTATTTTGAACTCGGCCATTCCTGTGGCGAGCGTGAGTTGCTGAGCATAAGCGTTGACACTGGCGAAAAGTTCAGCCTGCTCCTTTGCCAGAGTTGTCGCATCATGTTGATCTGAAGTCACTCGGTTCCTCAACTCTCGCTGGCGATATCGAAGCATGGCCGACTCCGACGCCGCAGCGTGCAGGAACTCCACAATCTCAGCGATGTAGCCGGTCTGCGTTTGGATTTCACCGACCAGAAATTGCACCTTCGCCAGTGACTCGGCCGCAACGTCTTGAGCATCGATTGCGTCTAGTTTGTCCCCAATCTCTAGTGATGTCATCGCGTCTTCAAAATCAGCCTTGGCGAAGGCCAGTGGCGTGCCGACATCCAATCTAGCGGCTACCATATCAAGCAAAGGTGCAACCTCCTCCATGCATTGGTGCATGTTTCGGAACTGCGGCATCAACTTTAGCGCCGCCTGTATATCGCCCGTCTCCGTTGCTGCTAACAGGTCGCGTTGTTCAGTAACAATATCCGCCATGTAGCCATTGGCAAAGCCAACCGCCCGCTGGAACATCAACAAGTCTTGCAGCAGGCTTAGTCGCTCATTCTGTGCGGCAACAATGACGTACGCCTCGGCCAATGCATCGGCCGCTTGTCCTTGGTGTTCAAGCGCGTCATCTACTGAGTTAGTTTTAAGAGACTGCGCGCCCTCGTTCAGTGATCGTGTTGCCTGTTCAAGTCGGCTAAGCAACGGCGGCAGGTCGCGATCAGGTTCCGCTTCGTTCTGTTCCACGAGATCCTGCAGGAACTGATCAATTTCGCTGGTGAGGATAAGCTGTGGCGCTGCCAGACTGTCAATCTGCTGCTCTTTTGACGCTGCTATATCAGTTTTATCCAGTAACCCTACGACTTTAGCTTCGTATTCTTCGATCCGTGACAGACGTTCGCTTGTCGCCGCCACCAACGTCCCCAGTCCTTGTGTTTGCAGTCCAGTTTCGACAGACCAGCGTTCCACAATATCCGTTAACTCGATCAGTGCACTTTCCGCCTTGCGCTGCTCAGAACTAGCCAATTCCTGATTGTTGTTGCCTAGTTGCGATAGTGCCTTTGCCATCGCGAGATCTATCTCCGACATTAATTTCTCTACCGGTGGCACTTTGGGGGGAGTTTGATCAAACAGTCGGCTTCGAGGCGGTGGGACTGTCGGCAACAATAAGGTCAGAAGTTTCTTCCTGAGTACGTTTTGTTGAGCCTTGAACGATTTCTGTTGCGACTTAAACGTCGCCGCATCCGCCGTAGAGACACTGGCGCTGAGACTCGCCTGAGCCTCAGCAAGTGACTGCAATGCATTTCGAGTCTTTATCAGAGTGGAATAAGCTCCACTTAGGCGTACGCTGAATTCCGCATCCAACAATGTTCTCCCCGAGTCACTCTGAAGGCTGTTCGCTTGATCTGTAATGCCGTCGCGGATCGACTCGCTTGCCTGTTGCATGGTGGCTTCTATTTGAGCGTCGCGAAGGTCTTTAGTGCTACGTGTTAACCGCAGGATAGCCAACGGACGTTTGTCGTACCGCATTCCGTCCTGGATATCCGAGATTAATCCGTCAGTCCACGAGGCGAGATCGCCCTGCTCGTTTGCCAGCGCCTCTGGACCGGCGGCCGAGTTGTTCGTAGCCGTCCGCCATCGCAAGGACGCTTGTATTTGTGCGAGCATGTGTGTTTCCCGCGCGAAAACTTCCTGAGCGGAATCGATGTCGCGGAGCAAGACCAGACTGCCGAGTTCGCGGGCGGCCGTATTGACGACCCTCGCAGCTGCCGCCGGATCGTGAGTATCGGACGCCACATTCTCGCCACCAATCTGTGCTCGCAGCAATTGCGCCGCTTTGGAAATATTCTCCTCGGCGATCGTTAATAGCGCCGAGCGCACTTCATTGAGGGATTCTCCCTGCGGCGCGTCGGACACGTTGTTGGCTGCGAGATCGTCGAGCAAGACTTGGATTTGATCTGCAATCTCGTGGAGCTGTTTACGCACCATTTCTTGACGAATTGCTTCTAGTTGGCAAGACTGCATAAAGCTGTCATTCTTTGGATTCAGATTTCGGACGATCTCGTGTGAAGAGCGTTCTTGTCGGTAAATTGTTCGTACGAGCGACAACAGGCGATTCTTTTTATCTTCAATTTGTTTGAGATATTCTTCTTTTGACAGAAACGTAATACGCCGCGTCTCGGAACTTGCAAGGTGCGGCCCATCCGGACCCGGATAGCGGTCGCTGACCTCGACCCGGAACGAGACAGTATCGCCGACTACGAGGTCGGACATGGCTGTTCTATAATCCCAGTCGACAGCCTGATCTCCGCTGCCGTTAGCAACCAGAGACGGAATATCAACAAATTCGTCGGGGCGGCGATTTACACGATAGGATATTTTAGCAGCCTCAATGCTGTGGTCATCGTGCGCGCGTACCGCCAGTTGCAGCGGTCGACCGAGCATCGCGATCAGATTGGATGCTGGCGAGGTGAGCTCCACCTGGGGCGATTGATCCGCATCCACCTGCAGATAATACCGTGAACTTTCAAACTTAAATCCATATTCCTTATCGATCCACGAGAAGCTGTAGCCACGGGAATCGGAAGCCAACGCTGCGAAATCTACTAGATGGCCGTCCTTACTCAACTGCAGTTTGACCGGTTGTTCGCCGTCGCGAATGAAGCTCGCCTTGCTGACCGGTCGATCGAGTATAATTTCCCACTTGAGCGATGTGCGTTCTGGTACGGTCAAGGTTAACGCCTCGACAGTCTCCGTTTTTCGCTGGAGGTAGGTAGGGAACTCTAGATCGACTTGTACATTTTCTATCTGAGGGCCCGAAATCACTTTGACCGTGTTCACAGCGCTGCGGGCATCTCCCGCTTCGATTTGGTAGGTAAAGTCACGAGAAGTCGTTGCGATCGTGTATTCGCAAATGTGATCTTTTATATCCAAGATTATTTCCCGAGGGCGCCCCTCGCCTGTGCTTAAAAGTAGTTTCGCCGTATCGGGAATCACACCCGAAACGCCAGCCTTGATCTGCACACTCGCTCCCTGTTTAACCACGAGATCGCCGTTGCTAACATCGAGCTGAGTATAGGTGGGATATTGTACGGCGAGCCAAGGCGCAAAAATGCGGCTAAACCCAACCGTCAAAAAAGGACTGTTGACCGCGCCAACGGCCCCGATCAGTCCGCATAGCAACAAGACGACGACCGCGGGGCGCGAAAGCCCTCCAAATGGCACCGCTTCATCCGCACGAAGTTGCTCGGCCGCCTCATTCGCCTGGCTAATCGTCTTTTCACGCATTGATTCGGATGTCCCAGCGACCGTTTGTTTATCTCGAAGTTGCACCGCGGAGACTAGCAAACTTTCGAGCCCGCCGTGGTGCCTCTCCAACTTCAGTGCCGTGTGCGTCGCGTCGAAGCCGCGTAGATCCCGCCATCCAGATTGCCAAGCCCTGTACAACGAAATGGACAGCAGCGCGATCAAGATGGCGCCGCGACCCACTGCAGGGATGTCAATCATCCAATCGAGTGCAACAGCTATGACAAATATTAGGCCCGCCCAACGACAAAGCCGCAGCAATCCGCTGGCCAGATGCAGCATCTGACTTCGTTGCCAGACGGACTTGATGCGAGAATCAAGGTGCTCGAGTTGAATGGTTTTAGTTACAGTACTCATAGTAGGTCAACTGTCGTTCGGTATGTCGATTGTCATGAATCAAGTGTAGCAGTAAAACTTCGCTAGCTTAACGCAAACAATCTATTCACGGCAGATCATTTCTCCTTCGCAAAATCCACTCCAGTCCTACCATTCCAATGAGCACAAAGGCCATCCAGCCATTATCCCATAGAGGCCGTTCTGAGCGAACCGTAGTCGTAATCGGCTCATTGTCCACTAAAAACTCGATTTTTGAAAACTCACTCATATTCAGGCACGCGCCGCCCGTCAGATCTGCAATACGCTGCAGTGTTTCGGTGCGGACGTTGGGGTCGGTCAGTTCTTTGTTAACAGCGGCCACCTGGAATTCCGTCGTATTAGAGATGGGTCGATCGTCCTCGTTGGACTCGACTCGATAGCGGCCAGGTGAAGGTGGTGTAAAGTAGCCTTCATAGAGTCCCGGATGGGAGCGGTCGGGTCGCAGGCTAACCGTTTCCCTGGAATTCCCGTCGCCGAGTCCGCTGACGAGAATATCAAACCGGGGCTGTATAACTGGTTCGAAGTTGTCGTCGACCACATGCGCGTAGACTCTACATTGACTACCCACAGGGTAAATAGCTCGATCGGTTTCTAGGCGGATTCGTTTGTGTTCGCCCATTAAACGAGACAAGGTCATAAACTGAATACATTGAGACCAAAGTCGCCAGTGATACTTATCCCCAGTCTTAAAGCGTAGTCGCCAGAGCCGATCTGTCGCCACGGACATGCATTTTCCCGTTCCGTAACGCTGCCAAGCAACCAGTGGAAATTGTTGGGCGCGCGATCCGCTGTCGGAAAGCGTTGCCAAAACAGTCGCCCCAGGCTTGGCCTCGAGCAGAGGAGGTAAATGATCGAGCGGGGCGACGCGGCTCCAGATGCGATCATTCGCTTCTGGCTCGTTCTCCAGTGTCATAACTAGACTGCTACTACCTGCGGGCGTCAACACTGGGTACACGGACTCCGCCACCTCTTCCCATGGACTGTCAGGATCAATACGAACAGGAAGCATCGACTCGACCGGTGTCCCGGTATAAGAGCTGGGCGAGTGCATGGGGCCACACAGCATCAATAGTGACGCCCCGCGATCTCGAACAAGCTCATTGAGCAGTCGCAGTTCGTCATCATTAAAGAACGAAGCATCGACATCACCCAAGATAATCAGGTCGTATTGAAATGCCTCTTCACGATCGTTTGGAAATCGCTCGATGTGTTCGGTCGAGTTTCTAGCGACTTCGGGCCCGGCATTAGAAGCGATGAAGGTGGCGTTGATTCTTGGATCGCGTTTTAGAATCGCACGTAAGTATCTGTATTCCCAGCGGGCATTGCCTTCGATGTAAAGCACGTTGACCTTTTCGTTCACAATCCGGATGCTTCGCTCGATTCGATTGTTGCTCGCGGTAACCTCATCATCAAACGACTCGACGACAACCGCTATTTGGGCCGCACCTTTCTCGTAAACGTCCACGCGAAAGTCGATGTCTTGGAATTGTAAGCCGCCTTCGAATTGAACTGTACGTTGCGAAACTCGGCGTCCGTTAAGCAATACGCTCAGGCGAGCCATACGCTTTTCGTACCCCTTGGACTGCAGTTGAATTTGAACGGGCACTCGATCTCCCGAGTACGCCACTTCTTGCATCACGATATTGCGAATAGAAATGTCGTCTGGTTCAGCTAGGCCAATTGGAATCGTGTAGACAGGTATGCCACGCGTACCGAGGTCACGCAGGATGGAGTTTGAGTGGAGTGTGGCAGTGTTGTCGATACCATCGGATAAAAGTACGATTCCCGCCGGTGGAACTCCGCCCGAGTTGGCAACAGACTCGAGAGCCTTGGCAATCGCGGTTTCGGTTTCAGTGGCCTGTAGCTCAGATGCTGCTTTCGCGGTCAATACCCCGTCGTCACTGAGCATGCGACTCGTCTTCCCAAAGGTGTGGTAGCTGATATCAACGTGCTCGCCCATCAACTCCATGGTCGATCGAGCTGAGCGCGACAACAAGCTGGTAGCCAAGTCCAGTCGCGACGAGGTGGCGATGGCTTGACGCTGTTCCACACCAAGGTGCAACGCTGCCTGGTCCGCGTCAGATTCTGTACCGGGGAGCAAGTCGAGTGCAGCAGCCGCTTCGAAAAGATCCTCAGCACGCTTGCGCTGGTCTTTCATTGCCATGCTCTCTGAGATATCGACGAGCACCGGCAGACCGCGCTGTTGTGTATGGGTATGGCGAACCACTGCCATCGGCTCGAAAAGAGTCACACAGACAAGTACCAGTACGACTAGTCTGAGGACACCGAAAGAAACACGTTGCCATGGCCGGAGCCCCCCCCCGCGACGGTAGAGATAAACACTGAGGACTATCAGCGCAATGAGTATTCCAATCATAGCGGGTGTCGCTAACGGCCGCGCAAGGAAGATCGCTTCAATTTGGGAACTATTGGAGGTCAACTCAGGCATCTTGTTTTACCTCCGTGCTCACAGGCGACTGCTGCCGTAACAATTGTTTACTGAGTAGTCGGTCCGCAAACAAGCTTTCAATAATTAGCAACGTCATTCCCATCAGCATGAAGAACCGCCATGAAGACTGTCCCGTGCGAACGGCTTCAATTTCCGACAGCAACTCTGCTTCGGTTGTCGCGATTGCGATACCTGTGTCGTCAAGAACTGTTCTTAATTCCGTAGCGGGCAGGCAAGCAACAACGGATTCTCGCGTATCAACATTTACGGCTATCGGCATGCCTGGTGCCTGCACACTGACACGAGCCACATAGAATCCAGCTTCTTGTGCATTTTCGAGCATCGCCACATATTGGTTGCGATACTCCTGCACCGGCACATCAATTGTATTTTTGGACGGGGTGTCGAATACCGCATCGCTAGAATTGGGTTGTTCTGTATACGAAAGCGACAAAGAATCGCCGACAACTCGCGGTTGTTCGAATTCGCGTCCCACCAGGTATGTCACAACTTGTTGCATGAGCATAGGAAAGACCGGCGTCAGCGCCATGTTGTTCCAAGTGGCTTCCGCTGAAGTCGTGAACATAACGACGTGGCCGCGACCGAGGGAGTGTTCGAGAAGAATCGGGGATTCGCTGCCTGCCACGTTTAGCACCGAAACACTTGTCGCGGCCGGGTGCACCTTTAGATGTTTTACAAAACGGGTTTCACTTAAAAGGTCTGCGGGGAGAGATTGTAACGGACGACACAAGAGGTGATCGGGCATGCTGGGATCGAGGGGTTTGCCGGCTCCGATCGCATCGCTATTATCGACAACCTGCTCGATGACAGCCGGTAGTAGCGGAGTCTTAACCGCGCCGTCGGCATCGTTCGCTCTCTCGGAACGTTCATTCCATTCGGCGATCTTTATCTGATCGCCAGCAAACCATACCAGACCATTACCATTCCGCACAAAACGCGATAGTTGCTGGGCCTGGACAGGTGTGATTTCCGGGACGTTCGCCATAACCACAACATCCACGTACTCCAGGTCTTCACCCGGAAATGCGAGCCAGGGAACGCTGCGTACTATGTAGTCTTTGTCTTCCGCACCTTCATTGCGAGCCAGTAGTGCCGAGATGATTAAGCGCCCGGCGTCGCCAGACGAGCCATCGACGCACAAAACGGAAACACGGTCCCGGACCACAGTCACGACACGACGCACGTTGTCCGTCGGCAGCGAGTCACCGGTGACCTCGGCGGTAATGCGAGTGGCGCCGGCGTTGTGAAAGGGGACAAAAAGAGAAACTGTCTCGGACGCACCAGGATGAACAAGAGAAATTCTCTTGCTGTCGATCTGCACACCATCGACTCGGCACTGAACTTCAACATCGGAAACTGGATTAGTGCCGCAATTGCGAATCGTAGCTTGGTAGCGCGCAACCGTGCCCTTGCGAAGCGTCCCGGAAACCAAACTTAGATCGGTGACTGCCAGGTTATCTTCGCCGCCTGAAACAGGCACCAGGAAAACGCTCGCTGTCGCGTCCAACTCCTTCAGGGCCTTGCGAAGTTGCTTGGAACGAGGTTCCCAATCCTGTGACTGAATGTCTGAAACGATGTAGATTTCCTTCTGGTGGGCGACCATATCCTCGGCAAGCTCGTGCAACCGCTTTGGAACGCTGTCCAAGTCCAACGACACAGCTGACACTTTCTGTTGCTGCAGGATGTCGCGGAATTTTTCTGTTTCGTACGCCATGTTTCGCATGACAACTGTGTGTTCTGTGCCAAGCAAGACAAGAGAAACCGGATCGCCTTTGTGGATGCGGGCGCTGATGACATCGATCTGTTCCAGTGCACGCTCGAAACGTGTGGTTTGGCCATCGCTATGCTGCATACTGAACGAGGTGTCCAACGCGATAATCACTCCAGCTCTTCGCTCACCAGGCAACCACGACCCATCTGAATCGTGTGTAGCAGGTCGTGATAGGGCGAGCGCCAACAGCAGCACGGCCGAGCAACGAAGCAAGAGCAGCAGCAAGTCGCGAAGACGCAACTGCCTAGAGCGAACGCGCACGCTGCGATTCAGGAACTGCATGGCAGCCCAAGGAGTGTGCTGTACGCGATATCGGTTCAGTAGGTGAGCCAGAATCGGCAACACCACACCTAAGCCCGCGAGCAATAGCAGTGGGTTGAGAAAGGTCACCCCCTGCCTCCTTTCAACATCGTCTGGCGTTTGACGACGAACTCGGTCAGGACACCATCGAGTGGGAGGGCGGTATTGACGGTCGTGTAATCGACCTGACTCGAAACGCATCCGGCGCGGAGCGCCTCCATATATTCATTGAAGTTAGTTAGGTATTCATCTCGAATCCGCTCGGCTTGCGTGGTCAGAGGTTCCTCTTCTTCGAGTCCCTCGAAACACCAAGCGCCCTTGAAGGGAAACTCCAATTCGTGAGAATCCAATGTGTGCAACACGACGACGTCATGCCCGTCGAATCGGAGGTGGTCGAGTCCAGCCAGAATATCGTCGACGTTGGAAAATAAATCGGAGACGAGCACAACCAGCGATCGCCGTTTTATCATCAGCGCTATGTCGTGTAATTGCTTCGCGATGCTGGTTCGTGGAGTTGGCTTGACATCTCGCAGCAGTCGATCGATCTCCATGATGATTCCCAGCGAGGAGCGAGGTGGCAGATAGGCGCGAACTTCGGAATCAAAAATAGACAAACCGACGGAATCACGTTGGCGAAGTACCATGTATGCCAGTGAAGCTGCGAGATATTTCGCGTACTCCAACTTACTGACCTTGCCCGAGGCGTAGTTCATGGAAGAACTGGCATCAATCAAAATGTAGCAGTCGAAGTTAGTTTCGGCTTCATAGAGCTTGGTGTAGTAGCGATCGGTGCGCCCGAATACTCGCCAGTCGATAGTGCGGATGGCGTCACCCGGTGCATATTGCCGGTGATGAGCAAACTCGGTGCTGAAGCCACGCAGTGGACTGCGATGAGTTCCCACTCGCAAACCCTCCACTATCTCACGGGCCACGAGTTCTAATCCGCCGAGTTTCTGCAACACCTCGGGGTCGAGGTAGTTGGTTTGTGGTAAGTGCTCTGACATCCGTTCAGCCTGACTGACGCGCGAGTAGTTTTTCGTCTGACGGAATCTCGACTAGGAGTTTTTCGATCAGGGTATCAGCGGTCATGCCCTCCGACCGCGCAGCGAAACTGGGAATGATGCGATGCCGCAGGACCGGGAGGCACAGCGCTTTAATGTCGTCGATGGAAACATGAGTCCGCCCGCGGAGGGCGGCGCGAGCTTTGCCAGCCAGAATCAAATTCAGTGATGCGCGTGGTCCTGCCCCCCAAGCCAACAGATTCTTGACAAACTCAGGAGCATCCGGTTCGTCCGGACGTGTGGCGCGAACCAATGCCGCGGCGTATTGGAATACGTGGTCAGCCACTGGGATTCGCCGAACCACATGCTGTAATTCGAGGATCGAGGCAGCATCGACCACTTCGCTGAGCACTGGTTGATCGTCACTGGTCACACTACGCATGATGTCAAGTTCTTCGGCTTGACTCGGATATTTAACCATGATATTGAACAGAAACCGGTCGAGTTGGGCTTCCGGTAGCGGATACGTGCCCTCTTGTTCTATCGGGTTCTGAGTCGCTAGAACAAAGAACGGCTGATCGAGTTTGTAATCCACTCCGCCGGACGAGACGCGGTTCTCCTGCATCGCCTCGAGCAGTGCGGCTTGCGTCTTCGGAGGTGTACGGTTGATCTCGTCGGCCAGCAACAAGTTCGTAAACACGGGTCCCTTTTGGAATTTGAACCGTCGCTCTTGCGTCTCGGGATCTTGCTGTAACAATTCTGTACCCGTGATGTCGGAGGGCATCAAGTCCGGGGTGAACTGAATGCGTTTGAAGTCAAGCGACATCGATTTTGCAAGTGAGCTGACAAGCAGCGTCTTAGCCAGTCCGGGCACCCCTACTAGCAGGCAATGTCCACGAGCAAAGATGGCGATCATCATCTCGTCGATAACGTCGTCCATTCCAACAATAGTTTTTCGCAATTCTTGGACGATTGAATCCCGCACCTGGCCGATTTTTTCTACGGATTTAACATCATCTGCTTCTGTCATCGAGTGTTTCCATTTCTGTGTTTGTGGTGAGGGCGACCAATGCTGGCTAAGCAACAGCGATCGAATGGAGAGTCAAGCCAACCACGGGTGGTTAGATTGAATGAGTGCCTGCGCTATGAACACAGGTCGTTCTGCTAAATAAGGCACCTTGTCCAAGTTGGAATATTAGCATTTTGATATTTAGTTAGCTAGACTAGGGAACACATAAATTACAATAATGGCTACAAGGCGAGCGATTACATTTTGAGGCGCGTTCTGTGTGCCTGGTTGGATAACTCAGAGAAGGTATCAGGACAGTCTCACCTTCCGGCGACAGAGGACCACTTGAAGGCTGGTTGCGGGATGAAACCGGATGGACAAGTAGTGGCGCAGGTAGTGGCAGATCCGTCACTCATAGCCCCTCATGCTCCGTCAGCAAAAACACAAACCCTAGAAAACAAGGCATTCCCCGTCACGGACCATCATGATCCATCAGTAGGTTTTTGTGCATAGGCCCAAGTGGGCGAGGAAGGACTCGAACTAACGCCTGTTTCTAAGTGGAAAATCACTGATGTTGTAATGGGCGACGCAGAATCCGACGCATTTCGGGACGTTCATGACCGGAAACTCGAAGCACTGCTACAAGTCTGGGCGGATCTGCCCGAGAGCGTCAAGGATGCCCTGCTAGTGATGGTGAGTGATCGAAGCCGCTAGCGGTGGGCATGCTGCGGAAGGGCTGATCACCTCCCGGTTTTGTACGACCGGAATGACCATGCGGCAAAACCAACAACAAGCAACCAAAAGATGTGTCTAGTGTTTTCGGCCGTTTGTCGGGAAAGTTCGTACAGGCTGGGAGGTTCTGCTGTGTCGCTGTGGCCAGTTTTGAGAAACCACGCACCATAACTAACGACAACAATCACCAGGATAATGCCTAGCATTTTCTTTGTTTCATCCGCCATCACTACCCCACCTTTCGTCTGATGATTGCTGCGATATCTTTGTGGGCAAATAATATCAAAAGAGCGGTGGGTGGGCGATAGCAAACCGAATGGGCAATGGTAATAGCGGCGTAAAAGAAAGCCGCACCGGATGCCAGTTCGTGCAAACGTGGTTACGTCGAAGCACCCATGGGATTCCAACTCGCTCTATCCCGCTATATATCTTCCTCTCCGAGAAATGTTAAAGAAGCGAGCCCAGAACATACCAAGGGTCAAATTTAAGTGCAGTAACTCCGAAGGAATTGTTTGTCCGCGCTGAACTTGCCCACTGGATGGAATCATACTGCAATCTATGCCATAATTAACCCGTCACCTCATCTGGATCCTTTTCACTATGCAAATCCGCTGTCCCCATTGTCAAAACGGAGTTGAAGTCGTTGATGAAGTCGAATTCAACGATATGTCCTGTGGAGGGTGCGGCAGTCATTTTAGTCTTGTCAATAATCCCGATGCGAAAACACTTGTCTCCGCGGAAAGAATGGTGGATCAATTCCGTTTGGAACGGGAGGTTGGTACGGGTGCGTTTGGTACTGTCTATAAAGCTCGTGATACCGAACTTGACAGAACGGTTGCGATAAAGATTCCGCGTCGGCTCAACATGTGTGAAGAACAGCAGGATCAATTCCTGCGGGAGGCACGGGCAGCGGCACAATTGTCCCATACAAATATTGTTAGTGTTCACACGGTCGGTCGTGACGGCGAGACGCTCTACATCGTTAGTGATTTTGTCGAAGGAGTGGATCTGGCTGAAAAAATATCGGTCACGCGTTTGACACCTCGGCAGTCCGCCTTGCTTTGTGTAAAGGTTTCCGCAGCGCTACAACATGCACACCAACATGGTGTAATCCACCGAGATCTAAAGCCCAGCAATATCATGCTCAACTCGGATAATGAACCACTAGTGATGGACTTCGGTCTTGCTAAACGCGATGCCGGGGAAATTACCATGACTTACGAGGGCAAGCTGTTGGGAACACCGGCTTACATGCCACCAGAACAAGCTCGAGGTGAAGGTCACGATGTTGATGGCCGAGCAGATATATATTCAATTGGCGTGATTCTATTTGAGCTGCTGACTGGTGAGTTGCCGTTTCGTGGTAGTGCGAGAATGCTATTAAACCAGGTTATTCATGACCAACCCCCCTCGCCCAGAACACTGCAGTCTTCGATTCCCAAAGATTTAGAAACAATTACGCTGAAATGCTTGGAGAAGGATCGGAACAAACGTTATCAAACGTGTGCTGCATTGAGCGGGGATCTTCAGTCCTGGTTGGATCATAAACCAATCGAGGCCAGACCGTTGGGATCGATTGGCAAATTGTTGCGCTGGCGCAAGCGAGAACCCGTGGTCGCCAATCTGACTGGGGGCATCGCGATCCTACTGATTCTCTGCGCGTCGGTTTCGATTAACTTCGGGATTATGGCTAAAAAGGATGCCGAAGCCGCGAGTAAGGCACGAGACAAGGCGACCGCCAGTGAAGCGGCCGCGGAATTGCAGCGCGGGTTGGCCGAATCAAGGGCGGTGGAGGCTAAACGAGCCCAGGAGGATGCTGACGGCCAGCGAAAGGAGGCGGAGGCACAGCGGCAGATCGCGGAAAACCAGCGTGGCAAGGCTGAATTAAGGGCGGTGGAGGCTAAACGAGCCCAGCAGGATGCGGACAGGCAGCGAAAGGAGGCGGAGGCACAGCGACAAATTGCGGAAGATAAAAAAGCAATAGCGGAACGCCAAGCTTATTCGTCGGACATGCTGTTGGTACAGCGTGACTGGGAGGAGACGAATGGATCACTGATGAAGAGCCGCATAGACCGACACCAGAATAGCAATTTCAAGGGATTCGAATGGCACTATTGGAATCGGAAGTTACATTTTGAATTGGATACATTTAAAGGGCATTCCGGTAATGTTTTGGATGTTTCGTACAGTCCGAACGGAAAATGGATTGTAAGCGGAAGTTTTGACAACACTGTAAAGATGTGGAATGCCGAGACTGGTCAACCTACGTTGACCCTTGAGGGACATGCTTTGGCGGTTCGGAGCGTCGGCTTTAGTCCGGATGGAAAAAAGATTGTAAGTGGAAGCAACGACCGGAACGTGAAAATATGGGATGCGGAGACGGGTCAGGAAATATTAACGCTCGAAGGCCATTCAGGTTACGTTTACTGCGTTGCGTTTAGCCCAGACGGAAAATGGGTTGTAAGTGGAAGTCAGGACCGCACGGTGAAAATCTGGGATGCCGTAACAGGACAGAAAGCGCTGACACTCAAAGGCCATTCAGATATGGTCTACAGCGTGTCGTTTAGTCCAGACGGACAGCGCATTGCGAGTGGAAGCGGTGATAATACAATAAAAATATGGGATGCCGAATCAGGTCAGGAACAAATTACTATTAATGGCCATGTCGAAGCTGTCCGGAGCGTTTCATTCAGCGCTGACGGAAAACGGATTGTTAGTGGAAGTTATGATGAAACGATTAAAATCTGGAATTCCGAGACAGGCGATGAAATATCCATGTTGAAAGGCCATTCAAATTGGGTTCGCTGTGCCAGTTTTAGCCCGGATGGAAAGCGAATCGCAAGCAGTGCTGTTGATGGTTCGGTAAGGATTTGGGATTCAGAAACGGGTCTGGTAACACAAATCCTCAGAGGACATTTAGGCGCGGTCTTTAAGGCTTGTTTCAGTCCGGACGGAAAACGGATTGCAAGCGCCGGCCTTGATAATACGGTGAAAATCTGGAACGCTGTGGCGGTTGATAAAACGACCACACTAAAAAACCATTCACTTGCTGTACAAAGCGTCGCCATCAGTCCAAACGGAAAACGGATTGTAAGTGCAAGTTTTGATAAGACGCTTAAGATCTGGGATGCCGAGACGGGCCAGGAGATTCGTACCCTCAAAGGGCATTCAAGCGGTGTCTCGAGTGCCAGTTTCAGCCCAGATGGAAAACGAATTGTAAGTGCAAGTGTTGATAAAACCCTTAAAATCTGGAATGCCGAAACGGGGCAGGAAATACATACCCTTAAAGGCCATTTAGATATTGTCCGGAGTGTCGACTTTAGCCCGGACGGGAATCTGATTGTAAGCGGAAGTAATGACCGAACGGTCAAGCTCTGGGATGCAGAAACGGGTAAGGAGATAGGGAGCCTCAAAGGCCACTTGGGTTACATTTGTAGTGTGAAATTCAGTCCCGATGGAAACAGTATTGTGAGTGGAAGTTATGATCACACCAGCAGGATCTGGAATGTAGAAACGGGTCAGGTAATGCAATCCCTCGACGGTCATTCAGATTATGTTTACTGTGTTGCGTTTAGCCCAGACGGAAAACGAATTGCAAGCGGGGGTAGTGATGGCTCGATAAAGATTTGGAATGCTGAGACGGGACGGGAGATGCGAACCCTTCTCGGTCATTCAAATAGTATCTGGAGCGTCGATTTTAGTCCGGACGGAAAACGGGTTGTCAGTGGCAGTTTGGACAAGACGATAATGCTCTGGGATCCAGAGATGGGTCAGGAAATGCTCAGCCTTGATGCTCATTTAGGAACCGTCCGGAGCGTCGTCTTTAGTCCGGACGGAAAATGGATTGTCAGCGGAAGTTATGATGGTACAGCAAATATTTGGGATGCCCGTCCGATCAAAGCAGACGTGCAGCCGGCCGCGAATTAGCGTTAGGTAGACCTGTCTGCGAAAGTGTTTGGCACAATTGCATCCCATGCCCATCTCTCAGCACTTCTGGGCGCTACTCCACTCGTTTATTTCGAGAGTTTTTCCATAATCGATAGAATACGAACATAAGCAGAATGACATGAACTCCAATAAACACTGGTGCGATCAATTGGCGTTTTGGCGGCCATGTGAAGGTAGTGGCAATGAGTATGCAAAAAATTGAAAAATAACCGAGTTGAAATTTCCAACTTCGGAGGTCAATTCTTCCGGAATCACCTAGCACTGATTCGCTGCCCACCTTTCGCGAAAGCATTCGCAAAAAATAGGTAATTATAAAAAACAATAAGAAACCAAAACCTATTAAAAATATAAAGCCGTTGTCTGTGGCCATCAATTCCGCGATATCGTCACCCCGATTTTGGGCGAATACAAAAAAGCAAGCATAGACGGCAGTTAGGGTCACTATGACGACTGCATAGCCTTTAATATTGAAAAGCAGTTGTTTCAATTATTGCCTCCGGGCAATTCAGATATTGAGGTGGTTATTGTTGCTCATTGCGGCTGCGAATTAGCGTTAGGTCGTTCTGTCTGCGAAGGTGCTGGGCTCCTTAAAGTTGCGTATCGTTCTCTACATCCTCTGCCGTTTCCAACGCTTCGATTCGTATATTAACATCCCATGCCCATCGCTGTGCATCAATCAACGCATGTTGCAAGCGCTTGATCTTCGCAGAGCACCGGGCTACGAGCACGATGAGGCAAAACTGATACAGGATTGCGACTGCCCAACCCACATAAAGTAAAGAGCCGTCGGAAAAGAATTGTTCGAAACGATTTTCTGCTATTCCGGCTAAAGCCATCCCTATTTGGGGCAAGAGTGTCAAAATGCCAATAAATACAAAGACGAACGTGATTAGACCACTGGGTTCAACGTATTTGTCGGGTTTTGTGTCAGTGAGTATTTTAATAACCATTTAGGAAGCCTTCCTCTCGTTGTATTGATTTAATCATAGTTACATCCTATCAAACACGGGACACTCAAGGTAGTTCTTGGATATCTAACGGGAAGGAGCACGTGGAAGTGCAATTATGACGACTTTGAATAAGCATCGCAAAATGCGACGGAGCGCATGCACGTACCGCTAAGCAGCGACTCGCACCCCAAAACACCGCGCGTGAAGAAAGGCTAGTTTTGTCGAGCAATGCGAGTTCACGCAATACCATGCAGGCTAGCCAAGTGGGCGAGGAAGGACTCAACGGTCGATGTTGACTAGTGGAAGAGGCAGGACACATGGCGGGCGGGGGCACGGACATAAATTCCCACCAAGAGATTATCGTTAGCCTCGCGTTAGGCCAGAAAAAACGCGCTGCTTAGCACAGTTGTTTTGTGCTTGGTGCCAAAATAGTTTAAATTGAAGGGACACCGCGTCTGTTACGTCAAGCTTGCACACAATTAACAAAATCAAGGCCTGTAGATGAGTTCATCCGATATTATAAATACCAATATTGAGAACGCGTTAGAAAAAGCACGCGTAGAGTTATTGGATCAAACCGCCAGAAACAAGCTCATCAATACCCCGAGAGGGCATTCCAAAAGTATACGCATCGACGTAATTGACGAACTTTCCGAGTTTGTTTACACGCGACTGGTCGTCGAAGGAAAACATATGTTCTTTGCTCCGCGTGAAGAACAGGAAGAGGAGCCTGACCAATTCCTTGATGATGACGTATCCGATAACCCAGCCTTAGAAAAGCTGCAGTCGGATAATATTTTACAGACCGCCCTGACAGATTCTCGACTCCAGCACAACCTAAGAAGGCTCCAGTATGACGCACGGACCTACGAAAGCGAGCAAGGCGTCAACGTTCTGTATTTGGCGGTAGGGTTTCTTAAGTGGTACGAAGATCAGAACTCGGATGTAGTTCGCTACGCGCCACTTTTGTTAATTCCATTAAGTCTCACCCGAAAATCTGCCAACGCCCGCTTTCGCGCTGAATACACTGGCGCTGAAATTGTTACCAATCTATCAATCAAACATCGTATCTTTAACGATTTTGGAATTTCATTACCTGCGCTCGAATCATTCGATGAATTTACTCCCAAAGCTTACTTCGACCAGATTCGGCTTGCGGTTACCGGTAAACCACGATGGGAAGTCTTAGACGATGATATTACGCTCTGGTTCTATTCCTTCACACGATTCCTGATGTATCGTGACTTGTCCAATAAGAACTGGCCGCCAGAAAATCAAATAGGCAATAACAGTTTGATTAAGAAGTTATTGGTAGATGGCTTTGATACCGAGAATCCGATTTGTGGCGAAAATGATAATATTGATGAACATATTGATCTCTTGAATACGGTGCACGTTCTGGATTGTGATAGTTCTCAAGCGATGGCAATCGAGGAGGTGAACCGCGGCAGGAATTTGGTCATTCAAGGCCCGCCAGGTACGGGTAAATCACAGACGATTGTCAATCTAATCGCCTCGGCTGTCCATCAAGGGAAGACGGTACTCTTTGTTGCTGAAAAGATGGCTGCTCTTGATGTGGTCAAACGCCGTCTGGCCGGCATCGGCCTAGGTGGGATTTGCTTAGAACTCCACAGTAATAAATCTCGCAAGAAACTGGTGCTAGATGAACTTGATAAGACGCTTAAGTTAGGACAACCAGAGGCGTTTGATGTCCGATCAAACTGTCAACAATTACCTGAGATACAAGATGAATTAAATTCATACCTGACCTCGCTACATGCTGAAATCGAGAATTCTGGGTGCACACTCTTTCAAGTAGTCGGTGAGTTGGTGAGGCTAACGCAGCAGGAGACCTTAACGTCATCCATAACTCTCGACGGTGCAGTCTCTTGGTCACGGGGGGAGTTTGACAAAAGAAGGCAGGTATTGGATGAGTTATTAGCACATCTGCAGGAGATCGGTGATCCTACCGACCATCTCTGGAGGGGGATTGATCTGAAGGTGATTATCCCTAGTGACCTTGAAGCAATTATTAGTAAAGTTCGTGATTTATTGCCTAACTTAATTGAGGTTCGGCAATTGGCACAAGCATTAACCACGTTAAATGATGGATTGCAAACAGATAGCCTTTTGGCTCTTAGCAATTCCCTCAGGTTGATTAGGTATTGCTTTCAAGTTCGAAATTTAGACGTAGATGCTATAGCAGACGACTGCTGGGATACGCAGCGAGATTACATCTCTAAGTTGGTAGCCGCCGGTATTGAATACACTAATTCTCGGCGGGAATTACACGATGTCATTGATAGTACGTCGTGGAATACGGATGTATCCAAGGCAAGGAAAGCCATCAAGCGATATGGACCTTCGCCTTTCAGAATATTTCGAAAAGATTATCGGGACGCGTCGAAGACATTAAACGAACTTTTACAAGACCCGCCGCCGACAGAACTAGAGGAAAAACTTAAGATTTTAGATGTCTTCATCAGTGGTCAACAAGCCGAAGAATTCATCGCGACTCCCCAGGCAACTCTGATCGGTCAAAAGGCGTTTGGCACATGTTGGTTAGGTGAGGATTCATCGTGGAGTCAACTCGAGTCCACACTTACTTGGGTAAATGAAGGTGAGAGTGAGCAATTCCCAAGTTTGTTTCGACAACTTGTGGCCGAGCTAAAATCTGATGCGCAATACGGTGAAATCCAAAAACATGCCGAACAAATATTTAAACCTACCTGCGATTCACTAGACAGTTTGCTAAGTGATCTTAATGTAAACATAAGCCAAGCCTTTAGTGTCGAGACGGTCAGATTGGCAGACGTTAATCGACTGGAGAAGCGATTAACGCATTGGATTGAGGGAAAGGAAGCAATATATGAATGGGTTAAATATCGGCAACTAACGCATGCATTAGCAGCGTTTGGATTGGAGGCCCTAATCGCGCTAGTGGAGTCGAACAGCATCGCTTGGAACGAGGTCGTTAGGGTGTTTGAAAGCGCCTATTTTGATGCGTTATTGCGTGCCGCATATGCAACAACTCCAGTCTTGGCAAATTTCAGTGCATTGTCCCACGAAGCCAAGATTAGCAAATTCGTTGAACTCGACAGTTTGCGAATTGAAATGGCCAAGTTGGAGGTCGCGCAGAAGCATTATGAGACTATCCCACACGGTGGAACTATTGGTGAGGTCGGCCTAGTGAAAAGAGAGATTGAAAAGAAGACTCGGCATTTACCAATCAGGAAGCTACTTGCGCAAGCTGGAAATACAATTCAAAACATCAAGCCGGTTTTCATGATGAGTCCATTGTCGATTGCACAGTTCCTTGATCCCGGCACAATTGAGTTTGATTTATTGGTAATTGATGAAGCGAGTCAAGTAAAGCCGGTAGATGCGTTGGGCGCAATGGCGCGCTGCAAGCAGTTCGTTGTCGTTGGCGACAGTAAGCAACTCCCTCCTACGTCATTTTTTGACCGCCGCGAAAGTGACAATGAGGATCAGGAGGATGACGCGATAGAATCCGCTGGCGTAATGGAAAGTATTTTAAGTTTGTGCTGTGCACAAAACGTCAATGAACGGATGCTGCGGTGGCATTACCGTAGCAAGCACCACACTCTGATTTCGGTATCTAATAACGAATTTTATGACAACCGACTCAATGTGATTCCGAGTCCCCGATCGCCAGACGTGGGTGAGGGATTAATATTTAATTTTCTTGAGGAAGCCTACTACGATAGAGGGAAATCAGCAACCAATCCCATCGAAGCGGAAGCGGTTGCAGACGCGGTTATTCAGCACTTTAAGGACTTCCCGGAAAAGACCTTGGGAGTTGGGACATTTTCTGTGCGGCAACGCGACAAAATCTTGGATGAAATAGAGTTGCGCCGCAGGGAGAATCCAGAGCTTGAGCAATATTTTTCGCAGTCAGGTGAAGAGCCGTTCTTTGTCAAAAATCTTGAAAATATCCAAGGTGATGAACGTGACGTCATACTTATTTCCATTTGCTATGGTAAAGATGAAGTTGGATATATGGCAATGAATTTCGGGCCGCTCAGTAACGACGGAGGCGAGCGGCGCTTAAATGTCTTGATTTCCCGAGCGCGAGAAGCTTGCGTCGTCTATTCTTGTATTGGTTCTGAAGATATCGATACCAATAGAGCTAAAGCAAAAGGAGCCAAAGCTTTAAAAGTGTTTCTGCGCTATGCTCAACACGGCCTGCTCGATAATATCAGCGGCCCAGGAAAAGACTTTGATAGCGAGTTTGAACGGCAAGTAGCAGTAGCGCTGGAAGCCGAGGGATACGAAGTACATCCACAAGTTGGGACAGCTGGATTCTTTATCGACTTGGCTATAGTCAATCCGCAAAAAAAGGGTGAGTATCTACTAGGGATTGAGTGTGACGGCGCGAATTATCATAGCTCACGTTCAGCACGAGACCGAGACCGATTACGGCGGGCTGTTTTAGAGCATCATGGTTGGAACATACACAGGGTTTGGTCGACCGATTGGTTTCAACGACCAAAAGAATCTTTGAAGAAGATCATTGAAAAAATACAGCTCGCAGAAATTGGAAATGTCCCACAGCAACAAATCTCAACTGGGGCCAACGCCGGTTATCAAATTGCTCGAGAGGAAATGTCGGACGATGCGAATGAGATATCAGTGGCAACAGAAGATTATGCGGAGGTTGCGTTGCGGCGACCGTTAGCGACCTTGATACCGGACACGCCGACTTCACTGTTGGCAAGACGGACCACTATGATTATAAGAGCTGAAAGTCCCGTGCACGAAACAGAGATTATACGACGATTAACGGTGAACTGGGGCGTGAAGTCATCCGGCAGTCGAATCAAAGACGCGGTTAGAACGGCACTTCAAGCATCACTGACGGAACAGGACATCTCACAGCACGGAGAATTTTTTACTTCATCCAAAGTTGACGCTGATCGTATTCGGGACAGAACAGCTGTGACCAGTTCCAATCTAAAAAAAGCAGAATTCCTTCCACCAACGGAAGTGGCTAATGCGATCATCCGGTGTTTGGAAATCAATCCGGGATCTGACATTGATGGGGTCTCAAAAGTTGTATCACGTTCGCTGGGAATCAAATCCAGATCCGCACCTATTACGGATTTTATTAATTCGCAAATTGGAGATCTTGTAGTTTCCGGAAAGGTTAAACTCGTCGACGGGATTTTGGATTTAACGTAGCATCTGAACTAACTCCCCGCCTTTTCCGGGCGTAATAGTCCGTCATGCGATTAGTCCAGTGATTACCTAGATGTTATTCGTTGCTCTATCGCCGCTAACTCAGCACGAGTTTCGTTTTGCAACTTAATAAGCCCCCGTATTTTGGCGAATTGAGGTCCAATCTGTCTGCCATATATATTGATATCCTCATAGTTTGCGACTACCCATCGTGTATCGGCGTTAGAAATATCCTCGCCAGTCAATGTGGATTGTTGAAAGCTTGTTGCTGACAAAACGTCAATGGCATCTGCCCTTGCCGCAATAATAAAGTATTGTCCCATTACCTCGTCGTTTGAATCTCTCAACAACTTCTTGATGCTTTTGGCGAAACTATCCAGTCGGGGTAGTATCGCGTTGATATCTTCCTGTATTTCGTTAATTGCTGTTTGCTTCGCCCTTTTCGCAATGTTCAATTTGAGTAAAGTATGGTTTACCAATAAACCCAACCCGAAGAGTTTTGAGCCTGTAATGTCAACTCCGATAACCCACTCACCAACATCTCCCGGCCTAAAGAAATCTTGCCACTCTGACTGAACTACCAAATCAGTTGATTTTGATGCATCACTCATCTCTATGTTCACGTATCCACCTACAAGATGAGAGAGCCTACCCATAGTCACTTCATCAACTACAACCACTTCACCAGCGAAATTCTTAGGGTGTTCAAGAAGTTCTAGGAAATCGGTGCGTGTTGACGTCCGAAATCGATTGGCCAATACCTGCTGTTGTGATAACGTCAATTCCTCGGCAGTTTCCAAAAGATATTTGGATCTGTTAATTTGTCTTATTTGTAGATCCAGAAATCGGCCGGAGTGGATCAAAACCCAGACGTTGATAACCTGTTTATTTCTTAAAATGAAATGATCCAGCACCCTAGATTGTGCTTGACCATTCGGTAAAAGATCGGCGAGGAACTCAGTATCGTGCGTATCGGCGAACATCTGGATACGCCTCTCATGGCTAGGAGCTTCGATGAATGCGGACATCAGATCGTCAATTGTCCGAAAGCTAACAGACTCAGAGGTGGGAGTAATTTCAGCGTTAGACGGATCGTCGGACGGACCGAAAGGATCATCTGGTAAATCCATCTGGTCGAAGTAATCTGACGAGCTCCTTAAGTCGTTTTGCATTTCACTTAAATCTATGCGTTTGCTTGCCAGTATGTTCTCAATAGGGCTATGAAACAGGAGGAAATTAAAGACGATCAATCCTATGAAAATGGAAACATTTAGTAGGAATCCTATTAATTGCGGCTTTTTATTGACTCTATCGGGCTGGATTTCCTCGGGACATTTCGAAGACGGAATTGTTTTGTAGCACATCATAAACGCCACAACTACGAATACAGCGTAAAGAACGATCCCAATATTGAAAAATGTACTGCGATGATTGAGGTAACTTTCTATTTGACGCTGAAATGAGTTGTCATGTGGCATATTGGGATAGAACATAAATTGATAACAAATCATCGCGCCTAGAAGCCAGTACAATAACCGGAGCCGCCCAATATCATTCCATGGTCGCTTGTAATACGATTGCCATTCTTCAACGGTTAACGCGTGTAAACGTTGTTTTTCATTTTCCCGAGCAATTTTATTCGCTTGACGCTGCCGCTCCCGCTGTCGCTCCTGTTGTTGTTCCTGTTCTTTTCTTATTTGGGATTCATCTTCAGGTTTACAGACGATTTGCCCAACCCAACACACCTCTCGCCCGCAATTCTTACAAAGATCGTAGCCTTGTTCCGTGCCACCCCCGCAATGAGGGCATTTAGGTTTATTTGCTTCCCGGTTAACCAGTTCCTGAAGCCGGCGTATTTCCGCGGCATTTTCTTCGTTTATCTGTCTGTTCTGCATATTTTGCAAAACTGCAATTTTGGCCAGTAGATTAGGATCCATGTTAAAAATAATTCCGAAATAACGATGGAAGCGAAACGTCCTGTTTCTGGATTCAGGTCTAGAGTGACGTCTTTTAAGGTTACCGTTATAGGTAAGTTGAGGATACACACCAACCACCCACATCTTACACCCTCGTACCACACCGGTTCAAAGGAAAAATGTCCTAGGGTGGGGAGAAACAAAAAAATATGTTAAATCAATATGCGGGGCATCGTACTCCCCTGCCCGGCGTCGTGGAGGATCTGGGCGGCAGAGGCGGGGAGTTTGTCGAGGATGATAGAGAGTTTTACGTGTTGTTTGTCAGTAGCGCCTGATAGGTTCGTCTAACCGGTCAGAGAGAGCGGCAGTAAACCTAGGATGGTCAAAAACACTATTTGAAGCCGCGTCGCGTTAGATTTTGGGATATCAATTAAACGCTGAGTGGTTTGGGAAATCATCGTTAAATAATAGATAATTTTCATTTATACAACGTCGTTAAACGTTTTGACTTGTTAGTGGTTTTTTTGTTAAAATAAGTGGGCTGGGAAACCAAGATCGGCCTAAAAAAAATACGAAACTACAAGGAGTTGTAATGCCTATTTCTGTAACGTGTGATTGTGGAAAATCTTATGAACTTAGTGATGACATGGCTGGCAGACGCGGGAAGTGTCCGGAATGCGGTAATGCTTTAGAAATTCCTGCCGTAGAAATTTCGCCAGTTGAAGTAATTCCGAGCGTGGCCCCCAATTTAGGTGAACAGGAGGCAATGAATTGTTGGAACGACGTGCGGAATGTTCTTTTACGCGAATTTACGGTTCAAGGAGATGATGGTGAGTCTGTGGACCTTGTTTTAGCTTGGGAGGGTGGCCGTAGCCAATTTGTAATTGTTGGACTGGTAAGGGCCGTTAACGGAGATGAATGGATGAGTATTAAGTCCCCGATTGGAGTTTTGCCAGCTGAGATATTGCCGCGTGTTTGTGAAACTGTGCACGACAAGGTGTGTGGAGGTTTGGTTAAATTCGGCGACCGCTACTGGCTTCGTCATTCAGTGCCAATTGGGAATACCTTAATCGATGAATTGCTTACTCCGGTACGGGTTGTAGCCGGCGTTGCGGATGAGATAGAAGAGATTTTTGTAGGTGGAGATGCACAATAAACGAAATGCATCAAAGTTCTTGATTGGGACGTTAGTTTTTCGGTGGTCGTGATCGTGTGCTGATGAAGTTCCGTTTAAATCCTACGTGTATGCTCCTTACTTTGAGTGAGGATCGGCAGCGGCAGTTCCACAGACAAACAGAACAGGTTCAGTGATTGATCGAATGTATGCCTTGCCATTAAAAATTCATTGACAAAGTCTATCCTGGATGGAGCACGCGGAAGAGCACTGGCAGACTTTCTCTCACAGCGGATCTGCCCGAGAGCGTCAAGGAATGACCTGTTAGTTATGGTTAGACCGTTTATTCGAGTTTGCTGAGCAATTCCTCGTTGACGATATAGTTTTGCGAGATCCGTTATAACGCAACTCTGGCATCACAACTCGACTCGGTTGAGGGGGGGACAGGTTAATCTGTCGCGGCGCAGATGTGCCAGCCGTACTCAAAGCTCCGGATAGCGAGTTAAAAATTCAACCGCTGCAGCGGCAAAGCCCAAGAATTTGAACAATCTCACAGTTGGTGACCACACTCATTACAACGCCAACCAGGGTACCTCAACGTTTCATACGCCCAAACCACGGCCCATAACCCTAACGTGCAAATCGTCAAAAGTAGATTCGTACCTCGAGAACGATAGGGACATACTGCCAGTACGTAGTCATCGCAAGACGGACATTTCTTTGAAGAGTGCTGTTGCGCTAATCCTCGTAGAATCCGACCTGTGGATTCACGAGTATTCAATCGGCGGTCTTTACCGTATAGCCCGAACATAGGTAACATTATCTCCTAAAAAAGTCAAATCGTGTAATACTCTAATGGCTGTGAAATTCGATCCAGACAAGCTACCACCCGAGCTGAATATTCAATTCTAGATTCCTTCAACGCACCTAGCTGAGAACCTATATCGGACTTTAGCGAATGAAAAGAATGTATTGTAAACGTATCAGGCAGACATCTGATTTCTGGTTTGGCCATTTGGCCTAGCGATTCCGCATTTACAAAATGAGGATTCTCCCGCAGGCGAAGTAGAATTTCATCCGCCAAAGTCGCTAATTCCGACAAACCAGAAACGTAGAATCGATAATAGGCCGGTGTAGACGAAACCGGAGCAACAACCCAGAATCTCTCGGTACCGGATCCGGAATCTAGGCACCTTGATGTTACCTCATGGAGGACCTGCAAAGGGACTTTTTCGCCGACCAAATCGATAACCTGATTGGTTCTTCCAATAAATTCAAAACTAGGGAGTCCTTCATGGAAGTCAATTACTTTGATTTGGTCACCGGTTCTATACCGGTACAACCCACCGAATGTTGTCATGATGACTTCGTAGGATTGGCCCATTTCTAGCCGATCAAGTAATAGCGTCTCAGCGCTGGATGACTCCGTTAGGAATTCTAAAAATGTGGATTCAATGGCAGGCACATGGCCACCTGCCGTGCCCATTGGAAAACTAACACACCCTTCCGTTGACAGCAGTCCCTTCGCTTGAATCACAATGGCAGGCTCAGATTTCTTAAGCTGCTCAAGGTACTGACGTGACCCCGCATCTCCCCAACAACTGATGAGAGAAAGCCGAGGCCAGATAGATTTAGCAAGCGACTGACGATCCTCCACAGAATTCATAAGCTGTTCGAGTTGCCGGGCTCGCTTGGGGCTACGCTTGAATCGAACCTTAGACTCACTTTCTAATCCCGTTACAAAGCTGGCATCCCCGGAACTTAAAGCGCGCAATAGATTTTCTTGATCACTCCCAATGGCGTTGAGGATATTCAACAGCAATGTTGGACTCCATACGCTAATCAACGACAAGTCTGGTTCAGACAGAAGTTTAAGAGCTGTTAAACCGATCACGGAGTCCGCCTGTTCGCAACTAGTAAAACTAGGGGCATCAATGAGTGCCAACCTCGCCGACAATCGTCCAATAGGACTTAGATAGTCTTCATCAGAGTCAAATCCAATCGGAACAATTCCGTTTTTGAAAGTTTGCTGAACGACAGGTGTAACCGACCAATAGCTTTTACCGTGGAAGGCCTGTGGGTACCGGCATGCTAAGTCGTAGGTCCAGGTATTCACCACGCGTTGAAATGACTTCCTGAGTGATTGCGTATAGGGAATCAACTTGACCTTACCAGACGAACCAGTCGTCGGGACAAGACGGTAAACATCCTGGCTTGTGAGAACCTGCTTATCACCTTGATGGATGCGATGCACAAAATCGGAATAGAATTCGGAATAGTCCGTAATTGGCACGGCATTCTGGAATTCCTCGACGCTCATGTCTGGAGATAGCCCAAATCGATGTGCGAATTGCGAAGGGCAAGCATGGTTCAAAATTGACTGTAGCAACTGCCTTTGAGTTTGCTCCGGGCATCGTGAGGCTGCCTTAAAACTGCGCCAGTCCCCTTTGGCAGATTGCTTCCACAGAAAATTAGCGACCCTGGCCACACTCATTTAGGTCGACCTTTCACGTACAGGGATACGGAAGGGGGTGTGGTTATCAAGTTTGTAGTTCCGCAG
>LWDU01037117.1_pt2 | contig 35559 bp, 38 predicted proteins | sample 727161 | NCBI WGS metagenome assembly LWDU01 (sample SAMN04566230, study PRJNA314399) | hydrothermal vent metagenome | isolation source: deep sea hydrothermal plume seawater | place: Mexico: Gulf of California, Guaymas Basin | collected 2004-07-11 | reverse complement strand
TCTTGATCTCTTCATCGTAGATTCTCCTCCTAAATTACTATATTGGAAAATTCTACTTCTGAGCACCTTTATATTTAGGGAGGATTACCGATCCATATCGTACCCGTAGGAACTCAACGATCATGGGGAGGAGAGAGACCCCGATGACCCCAAGAATCACCAGAGTGAAATTCTCTTTAATCAGGGGCAATTGCCCGAAGAAATATCCTCCGGCAAGAAAGGAAACGATCCATAGTATCCCACCGAAGACATTGTATCCGGTAAAACTCCAGTAATCCATTTTCCCGATTCCGGCGACAAAAGGCGCGAAGGTCCTGATAATCGGAACGAAGCGGGCAATAATAATCGTTTTCCCCCCATATTTTTCATAAAAGAGCCGAGTACGATCAAGATGCGCCCGGTTTAAGAGACGGCCCCCTTCTTTACGGAATATTTTTGGGCCGAAGTAGTACCCGATTCTGTAGTTCACCGCATCTCCGGTCACTGCCGCAACAATGAGCGAAGGGATCAACCATTCGATCTTGAGCCCATTCCCCGCCGCAAGGGCCCCGACAGCAAACAAGAGGGAATCCCCTGGGAGAAAAGGGGTTACGACCAGACCTGTTTCACAGAAAATAATCAGAAAAAGGATGAAGTAGATCCAGAGTCCATAATCCTGAAATATCCCGTTAAGATATTTGTCTAAATGAAGAATCACATCGATGTAATTCTTAAGGAGTGCCACGTTTTCAGATACCCTGTTTGCCTTGCTTCTTTATGGCGGCGCGACTTTTTTTCTCGATCTCTTTGACGAGCGCCTGATGTGTGGCACATCCGACGATCTGTTTGATCAGGGGCGCACGGATGGAAGGGGGATGAAGCAGGAAGCGTTCCTTTAACGCAAGAAGGCGGGCGAGCGACGCGTCTAGCTTCGCTTCAGAGAGAATCCCTTTTTCGAAGGCATGAATTAAAGCCTCAAGGACGGCGGCTTGCTGATCGGGTGAGTGGCAAACCAGAATTAAATCGCTCCCTGCCTTCACGGCCTGGACGGCGGCTTCGGGTACGGTAAATGAAGAAGTGATTCCTTTCATCTCCAGGTCATCTGTGACGACAACCCCATTGAACTGGATGGTCTTTCTCAATAATTGGCCAATGACCTTTTTAGAAAGTGACGCGGGAAGACGGTCATCAATACCTCGATAACGGACATGGGCGGTCATGATGCAGGGAATGCGGTTTTCAACGGCATGAATGAAGGGTTTGAGTTCAATATCAACCAAACGACTGAGGGGGTGCTTAATTTCTGGAAGGGTCTCATGTGAATCCGACGAGGTATCCCCATGCCCCGGAAAATGTTTACCGCAGACGATGACCTTTTGATCAATCATCCCAACCATCATGGCCAATCCATGCTTCGAAACAATTGCGGGGCTTCCTCCAAATGCACGATCACCTATAATCGGATTTTTGGGGTTTGTGTCCACATCAAGAACCGGGGCAAAATTCATATTGATCCCGACAGACCGAAGCTCTTTTGCTATCGCCTCAGCATGGCTGTAAGTCAGCGGAATAGAGTCACATAGCCCAAGCATCCTGGCCGAGGGAAATTGCGTAAATGGGAGAGGAAGGCGTGAGATCCGACCGCCCTCCTGGTCAACCGCGATGAACAGCGGTGCGTCTGACGAAAGCTTCTGGAGGGCCTTGGTGAGTCGGGCGCATTGCGTCGGATCCTCGATATTTCGGGAAAAAAGGATAACCCCGCCAAGATCGTATTCTTTGATCAAATTCCGGATCTCTTTCGTAGGGGCGGTGCCTTCAAACCCCACCATCAAAATCTGTCCCACTTTCCGCGCAAGATTCATCGCGACACGCCTCCAGACTTCATAGTCAGATTGCTCAGGAATTGAATCAAAAGCCGCAGGGGAATCCCGGTTGCCCCTTTTGGAATATAGGGATGACCTCCATCATGGTTCCAGGCGGTTCCCGCGATATCGAGATGGACCCAGGGGGTCTTCCCCACAAACTGCTTTAAGAAGAGTCCAGCCGTGATGGCTCCACCGCCTCGTCCACCCACGTTTTTTAAGTCGGCAACATCGCTTTTAATCTGGTTAAAGTAAGACTCCCAGAGCGGAAGCTGCCAGGCCCGCTCCCCGGTTTCCCGTCCCGCGTTCTCTATCTGTGAGATCAATTTTTGGTCATTTCCCATCAGGCCAATGGCATGTTGGCCGAGGGCCACGACACAGGCACCCGTCAAGGTTGCGAGGTCAATGATTGCGGCCGGTTTGTACCGCGCCGCATAAGTAAGGGCATCTGCCAGGCAAAGTCTTCCTTCGGCATCTGTGTTAATCACTTCCACCGTTTTTCCGGACAGAGTCGTGACCACGTCCCCGGGGTGGACTGCCGTTCCGCTTGGCATATTATCGGTCGCGGGGAGAAGCGCAACGATATGGATCGGGAGGTTCAATTCAGCCACCACGCGCATCACACCCAGAACGGTGGCCCCGCCGGACATGTCGTACTTCATCAATTCCATTTTATCAGAGGGCTTGAGGGAGACCCCTCCAGAGTCAAAGGTAACCGACTTCCCCACCAGGACAATCGGCTTTTTTTTCTTCTTTCGCGTACTTTGTTTGATGCTGGAATCGGTACGCGCTCCCTCATATTCAAGGACAATAAATTTGGGAGGTTCAGCCGTTCCCTGAGCAACGGCAAGCAGGGCTCCCATGCCGATCTTTTCAATCTCCGACCGGTCATAGACCTCGACGTGCATGCCATGTTCCGCCCCGATGTGTACGGCTTCTTCCGCAAGATGACTCGGCGTTGCCATATTGGAAGGCGTGTTGCAGAGATCCCGAACATAACGCACCGCTTCAGCAATCCGATTTCCACGATTCGCGCCGATACGGATATCGAGTATGGATTTCCTATCAGAACTCAAGAGGGTGCAGTTCTTGATCTCCGTTGTATTCGGGCGCTCTGTCTTATATCGCTGGAATTGATAGAGACCCAGCAATACCCCCTCAATTATGGCCTGAGATAAATCACGAATCGAGACCCGCCTCACTTGTTTCGCGTAAACTGGTATCGAAATTTCGCCCAGTTCTATTTCTCGGACAAGTGTTGCCGCACGTCCCATCCCTTTTCGGATATGATCGAGCGTCACCTCGTTCCGCTTCCCCAGTCCAATAATCAGGAGCCGTGGAAAACCCGTCTTTCCATTCGGACGAATGAGTGTGGTTTGTAGAAATTTCCCGGCGAAGCCTTCTGTTGCGATCACCTCTCGAATCAGGCCGCCGATGGCCTTATCCACCGAGGCGATCTCTTTCGCGAGATCTTCCCCCTCATAGTGGGTAAGGATCAGGATCTCTCCTTTGGCTTTTAGTACAGAACCCTGTTTAACTGTAATTTCCATATAAATCCCTTTAAACCCCTTTCATCGCGGCATCCCAGATATATTTATGCATCTGTAATTGAAAACGAACCGGGAGTTTTTCTTCCAGGATCCATTCAGCCAGCTCCTTCGCCGGCATCTGTCCGAAGACCGGAGAAAAATAGACGATCTTGCCCCGAAGTACTGAATACTGTTTGAGTATGTCCTTGGCCCAGTCGTAATCGGCCCGGTCAGCAATAACAAACTTGATTTCGTCCCGGTCTTTTAAGCATGCCAGGTTTTCCCAAACCGTGGCATGATCCATTCCACTGCCGGGACATTTAATATCCAGTATGATGATTGCCCGGGAATCGATCTGATTGATGGGCAGGCTGCCGCTCGTTTCGACGAGAACCTGGAAACCCTCATTCAAGAGTGCCTTGATGAGGAGAGGACTCTCTTCCTGAAGGAGTGGTTCCCCGCCAGTCAATTCTACGAAGCGGCACTCAAAACTTCGGACCACTTGAAGGATCGATTCGACAGAGTATTCAAGCCCCCTGTGAAACGCATACGCTGTGTCGCACCATTGGCAGCGGAGATGACATCCAGTGGTCCGCACAAATACACAGGGGAGTCCCGCATAACTCGACTCCCCTTGGATACTTTTAAAAATCTCATTGATTTTCATTCATCTGATACGGCCAATCCCGGTTTCATGACAATGGAGGGTAAGGTTCTTTTCTTGCGCCGATCATCCGTACGACAATCTTTTCTGCGCTGCTCCGCCCGTCGAAGATCTGATCGAGGAGAGAGCAGAACGCTGACCCGGCGCTCGGGGCCATATCCTCGTGTCAGTTTCCGTCGTTCGTCTCTTCGCTCTTCCATTTCTTTTCCACAACTCAAGATGCAAAATTTGGTCTCAAGTAAGAGCCAAATAATTTTTAGAGGACAAAGATCAAGAGACTTTTGGAAGATCACTCAGTCTAGAAAGGCAATCGGCGGCCTCTGATTGTGCAATTACGGCAGTGGGCACCTTATCGGTCGATGGAGTCTAGCAGGTCAATAAAATAAGGTCAAGTTCATCGCCAATAACTCTCTATCGAGATTTAATGAACCCATCCTCAACAAGGCGGAGGTTAAACTCACAGGCACACTCAATCCAAGGGAATGATATTAAAATACAGGCAAAGGGATATTTTCTAGGATAAATCAGGATGGATACCGCAGAAGCACAAATCCAAAGGTCAGGTGAGGAAAGACAATATGAACGAAACTACCTGCTAGGGATAAAACTAGCGCGGAGGGCCTTGAGACGCTTCTTTCTGGCTTCTTTCTGTTTTCTCTTCTTCTTTACTGAAGGCTTCTCGTAAAAACTTCGTCGTTTCAGCTCTTTTAAAAGCCCCTCTTTGGCCAGCTGCCTCTTGAGAGCCTTTAAAGCCTTCTCGATCTGGTTGTCATAAACCTTGATCACCACCAATCTCCTTTAAATTTTAAAACCTAAGCATCACTTCTACGGGGGACGACCCATAACCAACAATATTGCCCCCGATTATCCCCCATAGACACCGTCTTGTCAAGGGGATTTCGGGCTCAGCATAAGCCGACATATTGATCCGACCTGAAGAGGATGTACTTTCCCAGATTCCACAATTTAGACCTTAAGGCCTTGTGCTCACCCTACAAAAAGGGCGCATACTTGTTATTAGGGGACTCCGAACAAGTCATGAATTTTTTTCAGGGCACTTATGTTCCGCTTCTACATTTCACATCGAAACATAAGATCTCCCTGAAAATTCAACCCAGACTTCATCAGAGCTACCTATAATTTCCCTTCTACAGGTAATTACGCGATCCATCCAGTGTAATTAGTCAATAAGAACCCGAGATAATACATCTGACCATTCTATATCAGAAATAGGGCTGTATACTACTCAATGGGGATTCCCAAAGGTCGGACCCCCATCTTTTGAGGGCATTGACATTGGAAGCATCCGGGATACAGTTGTTTTACGCAGAACGGACCTTCCGGTTAGAGTCAGAAGAGGCCTTGATAAAAAGTTCGACCGAGAGAATCGGATCTGCTCAAGAAGATCCATATCACCACAATTAAAAAAAGGGGGCAGTGGATGAAACAAATAAGAATAGTCGTGGGGGCATTATTTTTTGTCAGTCTTATCGTGGGTGCTATTCCGGCCGAGGCCAAGACGGATCCCGAAACCGGCTTGAAGGTGACGAAACCTTATGCTTTTTCTGAACCTGGGGATGCCGTATTTATCTCAACAGGATTTCCGACCAATCCAACCATTGTCGATTCGGACAAAATGAAGATCAGAGCCCGATTGACCTTCACGCCGAATGAAGCCTACCATCTGTCCGTCACCGTCAGGGATGTAGACACCAGGATGGCGCTCCAAACACTCTTTGTCTTTTTTAATGATGGGAGCATGAGCAGCGGGACAACGTCGGCCAAAGGCAAGATACACCTTACTGCTGAAGACCCTCTTCTGATGGTCGATGGGGATCTCAGTTCAGGAAAATCCGACATTAAGATTATCTCCTCAGGATTGCCGAAAGGAACGGACCTGACCATAAAAGTCACCTTGATACCCAGGAATCCAAACCTTTCCAGTATCACACAGATGGGATTTGTGAGAACAAGCAGCAAGTAATCTTGTGACAGACGATTAGGAGAGTCCCCCGGGATTCATGGGGGGGGGCTCCCCTATCACAAGTCATCCGCACGAAAGACCCCGACAAAGCAAAGACCGCCCTAATCTCACAAGTCACACGCTATTTTCCCTGAGTGAAGCCTCCGCCTTTGCCCCTTCGCCCCGGAGGGCCTCCTTTTTTCTTCATTCCGTTTCTGCTACACTTCTTGATACCAATAACCTTAATGAAGGTAATCCCATGAAGGAGTTGGACCTTGAGAAAAACCGGCCTGAGGGCGAGATGGCATTAGTAGGTGAGGAGCGGGAACTTTCGGTCTACGACCCCCTTCAGCGATATCTCGCAGAGGTTCGCAGGTATCCCTTCCTCAGCCGGGAGGAAGAACACGCGCTCTCGATTCGGTTTCGTGAAAAAGGCGACCTCGACGCGGTCACACAGTTGATCTTGTCCCACCTTCGCCTGGCCGTCTCCATTGCGATGGAGTACAGAAACCTTCCTTTTAATGTGATGGACCTGATTCAGGAAGGCAATGTCGGTCTGATGCATGCCGTCAAGAAATTTGATCCCTACAAGAAGGTCAGGGTATCCACCTACGCCACTTGGTGGATCCGCGCATACATCCTGAAATATATCCTCCAGAATTGGCGCCTGGTCCGAATCGGCACAACGGAGACACAACGCAAGTTGTTCTTCCGGCTTTCCAAAGAGCGGGAACGACTGGAAAAACTCGGCGTGGAGGCCGGACCCAAGCTTCTCGCAAGCCGCCTGGATGTCAAAGAGAAAGATGTCATTGAAATGTCACAACGTCTGAGAGGGCATGAGCTCTCTCTTGACGCCCCTGCCAGCGCCCTGGCGGACGAACCCCTTTCGAATGTTCTTCCATCCCAAGAGCCGAGGGTCGATGACGCCCTGGCCGATAAACAACTGACCCTTTTGTTCCGATCCAAACTGGAGGAATTTTCAAAGATATTAAAACCGAGAGAGGTCGCGATATTGTCAGAGAGAATCCTGGCAGAAAAACCAAAAACCCTCGAGACATTTGCATCAAAACTTCAGATTTCAAAAGAACGGGTTCGACAGATCGAAGAAAATATCAAAAAAAAGCTGAAAAAATTCATGAGAGAAGAGATTGGGGAAAGCTCAGGAAGCCCGTAAAATATCAGAAGAACCCAACGGTGACTTATAATTCCGCAATCACGGAATGAGGGAAGCGCACATCGCTTTAAGTCTCACCCATCATCGTGTTATAAATACTGTAAATTTGAGGAGACGTTGTGCCCGGATTTCACCATCTGTTTGTCTGTACCGGCCCCAACTGCCGTCAGGATGGGGCCGAAGAGACCTTGCAGGCCCTTCAAAGGACACTTGAGAAAGAAAACCTGACAAAAAAGATTCGTGTTACCCTCTGCCTTTGCCTCGGCCAATGCGGCAATGGCCCCAACATGGTCATCTATCCTGAAGGGACATGGTATGCGGGCCTGGATGAGAAAGTGGTTGAGGACCTGGTTCAAAAACACCTTATAGGGGGGGAAATCCTTCCCCACCTTCTGAGCGTTCCTTCCGATGGATAAACTCGATTTATCAGATTGAGTTTCACGGACATTGCGGCATTACGGAGGCTGAGCGGTCGGTCGGCCAACACCTTTCGGTTGATATCGCTTTGCCTTGCGATTTCAAAAAGGCTGCCGAGACCGATCGTCTGGAAGAAACGATCGATTATGACCGTCTGAGTTCTGAAATTTCAAAACTGGGAAGGGGACAAGCGGTCCACCTGATTAAAACCCTGGCTGAAAAAATCGCGGAGAAGGTTCTGGAAAATAGACAGGTGCATTCGGTTCGTATTCGTCTTAAAAAATATCTCCGCCTGCGAAACGATACGGGGAGGGGTCGTCGTTGAATGCGTCAGGACACGTTCGTAACGATTCAGTTTTTTTCCGAGGAGAGATTTGCCTCAATCTGATCTTTTAAAAATGTCCGAATGGATTTTATTTTTTCCGGATCCGTCAACTTTTTCTCATCAGAATCGGTCACGTAAAAAATATCGACCACTTGATCCAGGCGTGTTGCAATCTTTGCAGCACAAATGGTCAGGCCGGCATCAAAGATTGACTTTGAGATGACATAGAGGAGCCCTCGCCGATCAGGAGCATAGAGATCAATCACGGTGTAGGTTTGTGAGCTATGATTATCCAGTTCCACGCGAACCGGTTGGGGCAAAGGGACAGGTCTCTTTTTACGCTGAAAGCGATTGTTTTTTGAAAGAAGTACTTCTACCTTTTCGTCTCCTCGCAGGACCTTCTTGATCTCTTCCAGAATACCCGAGGACCGATCACCCGGAAACAGACCTGGGTAATCCGGATCAACAACCTGAAAGGTATCGATGATCATTCCGTTCGGTAACGTATAAACCTGGGCCGCCAGGATTTTCAGTCCTTTGGCTGTAAGAACACCTGTTATCTTTGAGAAGATACCACGTGAAATCTTACGGTACGTGTATAAGGTATATTCTGTGACCCCTCTACTGGGAAGTGCTCGTGCATCGATCCGGACAGGGTCAGCGTTGAGTTGTTTGAGGGATGACAAGTCAATCAGGATCTTCTCTATGGGGGTTTTCAACAAATAACGGGGTGGCAACTGAGGGAGGATTTCCTCCAGCCACGCCACCGGGAACTCCCCTTTCGCCGACCCCGGAATAAGCGCCCGAGTTGATTCAACTTTTTTTTGTTTTGATTCTTTTTCTTTTCCAGCCAGAAGGACCAGGGCCTCACGGTAAAGTTTGCTCAGGAGGTCTCCTTTCCAACTGGTCCACCTTCCCGGGCCAACCGCCCGAATATCCGCAACGGTTAAGATGAAAAGATTTCGGAGGGTATCTGGAGAGGAAACCTCCCTGGTGAACTCGAGGAGGACCGGTTCGTTTGAAAAATCACGGTAGAGGGCAACTTCTGAGAAAATAAGATGCCGGCGAACGAGGAAAATGAGCAAGTCCTTCTCTTCTCCCCCGTAGCCAAGAAGGGTCGCCGCCTCCTCAGCGATCTCTGCACCCACCCGACTGTGATCCTTTCCTTTTCCCTTGCCAATGTCATGGAGAAGGAGGGCCAGGTGAAGGATATCTTTCTTCCGAAGGCCGATGTAAACCTCATGGAGAAGACCTTTTTCATCCAGAAGACCCTCTGCCTCCTCTAAAGCCCGGATGCTATGCTCATCCACTGTAAAGGCATGTGATGGACTCTCTTGTACCAAGCAGTGCACCCTGGAAAATTCTGGAATAATTCTCCACAAAAGGCGTGTACGGTGCATGATTCTTAAGGTAAGCGCAATATCTCCTGGTTTGGACAGGAGTTCCCGAAACAGGGGAATGGCATCGGATGAGAGGGGAGTCTCCTGTTTTTTTTCAGAAATCTGGGAGATAACCTCTAAAAGCGGATCAGCAATCCGGGCCGAGAATTCCTTTGCGTAAAGAAAGAGCCTCAGGATATTGCTGTCTTCCTCCAGAAAATGGAAGGGTTTGGGTGATTGGATCGAAATCTCCCCGGAGATCAACTGAAACCCAGGCGTGAGAACACGCGTATTCCAGGCCCGCCGCAATTTCTGGTATCGACTGACGGGGGAGGCTTCCCGGGCGAAACGTTTCGATATTTCGAAGATCCTTCCCGTTTCAATATAGTAACGCCGCATAAACTCACGACGATCTTTGAAATTGAAAAATGGGGCAATCTCTTCCTGCAAATCAATCGCCAGATAGTCAGAGGCTTTTCCATCCATAAAATGGAGGTGATTTCGAACCTTCCAGAGAAAATCATGTGCTGTTTTCAGACTGGTATATTCTATGTTAGACAGGTGTCCCCACTGGTGAATCTGAGGGAGGTTGTCCGTCCGATAGCGTGCGGAGGCGACCCATTTCAGAAAATGGACATCTCGTAATCCTCCTGGACTCTCCTTGAGATTGGGTTCGATGAGAAAAGGAGTTGGCCCAAACTTGGCATGTCTTGTGTCCCTTTCCGATTCCAGGTGATGCAGAAACACCTTGAGATTCTTATCGACCACTTTTAAGAAAAACTGCTCACGGAAGGACTTAAACAGGGGGCGGTTCCCGAGAAGACGCCGCGATTCCAAGAGCGAGTTTCCAATCACCTGATCCTGTCGTGCAAGGTCGATACACTCCTCAGTGGTCCTGAAACTGTGACCGACCTTATACCCCAGGTCCCACAGGAGACAGAGGAGTTCGGATGCTAGAGGTTCGGCTTCTTTCCTGTCTTCGACCGGACATAGAAACATCAGATCGATATCAGAACCCGGTGAGAGTTCAGCCCGGCCATAGCCCCCAATGGCGATCAAGGCCCCATTCCACTCCTCTGCCAGACCCGGATCGATGAAATGGACCGCCTTTAAAACAATAGAATCCGCCAGATTGGTGAGCGCTTCCCCGGTCTGACTTCCTCCACCGCCCTGATGATGATAGGAACGAATTTCCTGATATTTACCGTCAAATACCTTTTGAAGTTCAGCCAGAACTTTGCTCTGGGTCTGTTCCATGGACCGCTTAGGCCTCCTCCATACTTAATGAAAATATTCCGCAAATCCCCAGATCCGCTCTTCCTCAGACCCGCTTTTTATGATGCCTTCCACTGCCATGAGATGGTAACCCCCGAATATCCATCTCTTCCCGATCTCGAGGCGTGACCAGACAAAGAAAGTCCCGAAGGAGGGCACCTCGATGCGCCACCTTTGTGGAACGGAATATAAGGCAAAGGGAGGCGTGACGTCCTTAAGTGTTGTTAAGGGAATCGGCGACGTGAATTCATGGGTCACCTCATTCCCGGAGAGAATCACGCCCCCTTCATTCTGCAGGGTTTCCGAAAAGTTATACTCTTTTAAAAATTGGCCTCTATCTGCCTTATTCTGGTGAAAATAGATCTGGCGTCCCTTCACCGTGGTCAGATAAAACCCCTGATACTCCTTGTAAAGTCCTTTATACCTTTTTAAGCCGTCGAATCCCTTCCAGATCAAGGGCTCGTGGAGAAGTTCGCCCCAGTATTCGATACCCTTCAGGGTAACGACCGCCTCAGAAAAACCAATACTTCTCTTAAGATTCGCCCCCTTGTCAGAAACATACAGGGGGGTAGTCGGTCCACTGGAGATGTTGATTGTAAAATCACCTCCATCATACTGAAGCCTGAATCCCGATACCGGAGACCCCTCGGCCTTTGCAAAATATGAAGGTTGAATCTTCTCCAGATCTTTTCCCCGATAGAAATACTTGTCATTGCCTTCGAGGAAAGACCACTCATTTTTGTAGAACACCGCCCCAAAAAACTCTCCCCAAAGGCTTATTTCCTTACTCCCACGACCGAAGGTCAGAATGATAAGAAGAAAATTATCCACATCACTCCCCCGAAAGATAAACCGGTCGGAGTGATAACTGGCCTCCGCCTCCCCCACCAGGGGAGGCGGAGCGGTATCGGCGGAAGCATCGGGAATAGTGTACGGATAAACGACGACCAGGAGCAAGACAAACAAAAAACCCTTGATCGTGTTCTGTGGGATCATCCCAGGATGTTGACAGATCCGGCGATAGCTGTCAACATTTTGGAGTCACCCTCATTCCGCGATTGCGGAATGAGGAACCACTGATTCGCCTGAGATGGCTGCGTTATCGGCCCAGATCTCCCCCAGGCTACAGGTGAGTACGCCTCGGTCACCCCTCATAATGTCTCTGGCCTTGTTATTCAAGCGACTTGGTGGTCTATCAATCGCTGATTTTGGGAATCACTCCGGGTCCGGGATATATCATAGGAGAAGTCATCAGGCTGAGTGAAAGACCCGACGAGACAAAAAATGCCATTCACAGGACGTAAGCAATCCTCGGGTCTCTTCCTGACAGAATTCTCCTGTCTTTTCCGCATCTTCTTTCCAGACCATTACGGCGCTCAGGTCTCTTGAAATTCGGATCATTGAAGGTCCGACGGTCAAGCCTTGACCTCAAAATTTTTCCGGAACGACCCTCCGTGGGTTGCATAGAGTCTCATTTCCTTTGTATGACAGGTCACCTTACAGAGGGAAACTCCTTCTATTAGCAACGCCTCCATGGAGGAGAATAAGGGCATGCTGTACCCTAAGGACCTCTGAAAAACTCATAAATTGTTTTTTTAGGGCACTTATGTCCCGCTTCTGCGTTGAAAATCTTGAACACGCACAGCGAGCGTACTAGGTTAGCGAGTGTATAAAGATAAAGATCTTTTTCATTTCGCGTGGTTCTTCCAAATAGCAGGCTATGGCTTCGCGAGAACCATCCTCTGCGATTTGCGCCTTGAATCGAAACATTTTATCTCCTGAAAAAATCAACCCGAACTTAATCAGAGGTTCCATTACCAAATTATTGTGTTGCTTCCTCCATAATTTCCATCATTCTTTTGACATACGTATTTTTGGAAACCAGTTCATCATCAATGAGTTGCGCGCTTTCAAAAAGTCCGAGGATGCATTTGGAGATCAGAGGGTCTTTGTCATTTGCGATATAGCGTTTCGATAGATTCCGAATCACAGGATGATCGGCATTCACTTCCAGGATTCGTTTGGATAAAGGCACCTCCTGGCCCATCATTTTCATCAACTGCTCGGTATGCTTATCCGCGCCATCAGCGCTTGCGACCAAGGTCACCGCCGAATCGACAAGGCGTTTTGAAACCCGAACCTCTTTCGCCCGGTCTTTCAGCGTTTCTTTAAACAAATCAATCAGTGCGTTAGAGAGTTGATTCTTTTCTTTCTCTCCTTCTTTTTCATCCCCTTGTAAATCAAGATCGCCTTTGTCGATGGCTTTAACCGGCTTTTTATCATACTCCGGAATGGATGGAATAATAAAAGCATCTACAGGGTCGATCAGGTACAAAACCTCTGTCTCATGTTTTTTAAAATATTCCATATTCGGATTGGTTTCAACTTGATCACGGCTCTCACCCGATAAATAATAAATCTCCTTCTGATCGTCCTTCATGCGGGTAACGTACTCTTTAAACGAGGAGAGGACGCCCTCATTTTTCCCTGAGCTTTCAAAGCGCAGCAGGTCAACAATTTTTTCCTTGTTTGAAAAATCGCTGTTCACCCCGTACTTAAAAAGCTTGCCAAAGGTGCTATAAAATTCGGCATACTTCTTTGACTCCTTTGTCGCCATTTTATCGAGCCAGGCAAGGATTTTCTGGGTGAGCGTGGTTTTTATTTTTTGCATCACGGGCGAAGACTGCACCGTTTCCCTCGAAACATTGAGCGGCAGATCCTCCGTGTCCACAACCCCCCGGACAAACTGGAGATATTCCGGCAATAAGTCTTTGCAATCTTCCATGATCATCACGCGATTAGAATAGAGCTGTAAGGTCTTATGCTCCTGCATCCTCATGAGTTCAAAAGGCGCATTTTTAGGAATAAACAGCAGGGCCTTGAATGTCGCGCCGACCCCTTCAAGCGAAAGAGACAAATAATCTAGAGGGTCTTCCCAGTCATTAGCAATAAATTTGTAAAACTCGTTGAGCTCCTCCTCCTTAAGATCCTTTGCCTTCCGGGTCCATAGGGGCGCGATGGTATTTACCTGCTCTTTCCCGACATAAATCGGAAAATCAGCAAAGTTTGAATATTTTTTAATCGTGTTTTTTATTCTTACTTCCGTTGATAATTCTTTGAATTCATCCTTTAACTGAAAAGAAATCTTCGTCCCTCTTTCCTTCCGTTCAATCTCTTCGATTGTATAATTTCCGCCCAGCGATGAGGTCCATCGCAAGCCGACACCCTCTTTGTCGGCATAACGCGTTTCAATGACAATCTGATCGGTCACCATGAAGGCCGAATAAAATCCCACGCCAAACTGCCCGATCAAATCGCCGAAATCATCTTTCTCTCCTTTGGCTTGCTCTAAAAATTTTAATGTTCCAGAAGAGGCGATCTTCCCGATGTTATTGATCAAATCCTTACGCGACATGCCGACACCGGCGTCTTCAATCGAAAAGCGCTGTGCCTTTTCATCAACCTCTATTTTAATCGTCAATTCTTTATTGCGATCTAAAATTGTGTCATCCGTCATTTGCAAATAACGGACTTTATTGGAGGCGTCCGAGGCATTTGAAATCAGTTCTCTTAAGAATATCTCAGGGTGTGTGTATAGGGAGTGGACAATCAGATTTAAAAGCTGATTCATTTCCGCTTTATACTCAAAGGTCTCTTTCTTGCCGCTGACCGCACTCATCTCTTATCGCTCCTTTTCGTTATTATCAATCGTTTTTCACTGAACTTTTGTTGTTTTAGGGATCCCTAAATAAGCCAGGACTTTTTTCTCCAGGAAAAAATATCACTTCCACATTCGTAAAGTCATTTTTGACACAGCCCCGCTTTGGGGCTGAGAGGTTTAATGGAAGTGATCGAATCGTTTAGTAAAAGAGTTTGTAGCGGCGGAGGGACTTGAACCCCCGACCGAGTGATTATGATTCACCTGCTCTACCACCTGAGCTACGCCGCCAAATAAGTCAACACGGAGGATAACTATAAATTCTCTGGTCATATTCGATATAAGACCGACTGGAGCTAGTTTATAGCACCATCTCTTCTTCGGCGTCAATTGGATCTGGCGGATATTTTTGACAAATATGGCAGTTTCTTATATGATTGCCAATCCTTTATGATTGTGTGCGTCACTCCGACCCTCATGAAATTCAAATTAGATCTCGATAAATCCAAATACAACGAGCTGGCTTTTATCCTTTCCGGTTTTCTCCCTGGCTTGGGGCAATTTTACAATGGAGAATGGAAGAAAGGGTGTGCGTTCCTTGTTGCAGATGCTGTCTTAAAACCCTACCTTCTCCCTGAGGACTGGTTGGAAATTCTTCGTGGGAATATCCCCTTTTCCATCGGGTTGGTGGCCCGCATCATTACATTTGCTTCCTTTCGGGTCTGGGCTGTTTATGATGCGGACCGTTCAGCCAGGAAAATAAATGAAAAAGCCCTTCCCATCGCATCCGGAAAAACGCGTTAAAACACTGCTCCCTATCGTGCTAGTCCCCCCTCCACTCGGCCTGTTTTTCGTATTCGTCTTGCCCCAGGAATAAAAGGCGACTATACTTGCTTATGATAGCCTGCAGGTGTGTGTGAAAATCCCACAATCCGGAAATTGAAGAACGATTACCTTACGATCAAGACGAAGGGGGAAATGGATTATTTACAGTTGCTTCAGGGGAAGAACGTAACGGTAGTCTACAATGGAATGATTTACACGGGAAAGCTGGTCGGGGCCGGTGAAGATGAAATTCACCTTCAAACCATAAATGACTTGATGACCCTGCCGATGGCTTACATTTCAGATATACAGGAAGCATCGGGCGGAGAGGTTTAGACGATGAACCATGAGGGCGAAGAAACAATCCCTGAAGTCACCCTGACTCCAGAGCGATACAAAGAAAAAGGGGAAATACTCGGGCCTGATCCGATGGCAAACGGCCAACCCCAACCTTATGAGGAGAGCGTCTCTCTTTCAATCGCAGAGGGGGATTCACAGGAGATTGCAGAAGACGACAAGGTCGATTTTATCATCCCGGGCATTCTCTTTTTCCTGACCGTTCTCACGACCCTGGTTGCGGGCTCTCGCATGGAGGGGGGGCTTCCGTTTAAAAATCCGGCGGATCTGCTCAAAGGGGGTCCCTTTTCACTCGCACTGATGTCCATCCTGTTTGTTCATGAAATGGGTCACTACATCACAGCAAAATTCTATGGGGTGAAGACAACGCCGCCCTATTTTATGCCAGGCCCTTGGCCCGGCAACTTTATATTTGGTATCGGAACCTTCGGAGCCTTCATCCGGATGAAGTCTCCCATCGTGAAGAAAACCGCACTACTGGATATCGGCGCGGCGGGTCCGATTGCGGGCTTTGTGATTTCGGTTCTTGCGGTGATTATCGGCTTGCAATCTTCCAAGATTGTGGAGATGGAAGCGGGAAGATCCCTTTTCCGACTGGGAGATCCACTCATTTTCACGGCCATCGCCTCCATCCTCGGGAAAAACCCTCCGGCCGGATTTGACATCGCTTTGAACTCTGTTGCCTTTGCCGGATGGATCGGATTTTTTGTGACTTCGCTGAACCTTCTCCCGATCGGGCAATTGGATGGGGGGCACATCGCCTATGCCCTGCTGGGTCAAAAACAACGTTTTGTTTCAATCGGAATGGTCTTCGTCCTCATCGTGCTTGGAGTGACCGGTTGGACGGGGTGGCTGCTCTGGGCCGGTTTGACCGCCGTGCTTGGCGTACGGCACCCTCCCACGATGGATGAAAACGCCCCCCTCGACCTTAAACATCAGTTGGTCGGCTGGGGATCACTCGTCCTCTTCATTATTACCTTTATGCCGACCCCCTTCATGCCCGGTTCCTGAGGGCAGGACCCGGATTCATCCTCTCGTTACGTTTTCTTCTTTTTCAGGATCTCTATCATCTCTTTGTGAATCTTTCTGTTGGTCGCCAGGATTTCGTCCTCGTAAATAGAGTAAGCTCCGCCCGTGAAGTCGGTGATTCTTCCTCCAGCTTCCCTCAGAATAAGTGATCCGGCTGCAATGTCCCAGGGACGCAGCTTCGTCTCCCAAAACCCGTCAAAACGACCTGCGGCGACATAGCAAAGATCCAGGGCCGCCGACCCCGTCCTCCTGACCGCCTGGGCATTGAGGGTAAAATTAATAAAATGATTGAAGGTATTTTCCGGATCGGTCTGAATATCGTAGGAAAAACCGGTGACCAGAAGGCTCTGCTTCAGACCTTTGACTGAAGAGATCTGAATGGGCAAGCCATTCAAAAAAGCCCCCTTCCCTTTTTCAGCGCTAAAGAGTTCCCGACGGACGGGATCATAAATGACGCCCAGGCAAACGCGGCCCTTCACCTCCAGGGCGATGGAGACACAAAAAAAGGGAAAGCGGTGGGAAAAATTAGTCGTCCCGTCCAAAGGGTCGATAATCCATTTATACGGAGACCGGCTCTCTCTTCCAGAGCCCTCTTCGGCCATGATCTGGTGGTCGGGAAAATACCGGCTGATCAGTGTCACGATGGCCTTTTCGGAGCGGGTATCAATATTGGTCACAATCTCGAGCGCCTCCTTGTAGGAAACCGTGATCTCCTGCTGAAGCCCCGCCTTCAGAATTTTCCCGCCCCGCTTCGCCGCCTGAACAGCAATCTTTTTAAAAGCTTCCAAATCAACCATTTCAGGAATATACCATGTTTCATCCTTAGGTAGAAATCAGAGGTGCGTGGGCCATGATACAAACCCCTTACTGAGCTTGAAGCCGAGGGGAAAGAAGAATATACTGAAGCGTTTCTGATTTTCTCCGATGGGTTCGGTCTAAGGTGAACAACTGAGAAGAATTATGCTGAAAAGATACACGTTTATCATCCTCCTGTTTTTGTTCGGAGGATGGCTTTTCCCCGGATGCGGCACAAAAGGATCAAATGACCCGGTGGTCGTCACAATTACACCGGGTGATGGAGGCCAAACGCCTCAATCGGGTTTTTTTATGCTTCCGCCTCGGGGAAAGGTTACCTTCAAGGCGAAAGTCTCAGGAACCTTGAATCCAGCGGTTACTTGGAAACCCGTCTTCGGGGGTGGGACAATGGTAACGGATCCAGAAGACAATAACAGCGTGATCTATACTGCTAGAGAAGATGCACAATTTGGGCAAACCGCCAGGCTGGAGGCCAGAAGCGTAGAAAATCCAGAGGTCTTCGAGACTGCAACAATCATTTTAACCACATTAGAAGAAACGCCTAAAACACTTGATCAAAGTGTGGATGAAATTGTCGTTGGCGGACTCCCGGTCTCCCCTAGTAATACCATCGACTTTAATGGCGATGAAATTATCGACATGGTCTCCAGAAACAGTGCTGACGGGAGTGTAATCTTTAATCTAGGAAACTTTCCTGGTCCTAATCAACCTCCCTCATTTACCAGGAAAGATGCTCCCCCTGTTTCGAACCCTGTTTCATTGGTTGTTGGTGATTTCGTCAATTTTCTTGGTCTAAGAGAATTCCTTGCTGACATAGCAGTGCTAAGCCAAAATACGAATGGTCCTGGGGGAGAAGTTATCTTTATTTCCGGGATGAAAGAAACCACTCAGGCCAACTTTACCCCCGAAATAAATACAGAAATACTAACGATTCCAACAGTAAGCGGAGTACCCCAATTTTTGGTCAGCGGGCGGTTTCATGATCCTCCTGAAGCTGGTCTCTTTACGCCTGTTTCTGATCTTGCAATCGGAACAGATACAGGTAAAGTCATCATCTTCCTTCAAGATAGAAACCCACCCGGCACACATTCACCTGTTTTCTTTAGCCCACCACAAACCGTTTCCATCAACGGCGTGCCGAAACAGTTGCTCCCGGGAGACTTTAATGGAAATGGGCGCAAAGAAATCGCCGTCGTTCTGGAAGGAGGACGTGACCTTGTGATTCTCAAAGCAAACGAACAGGGTTTTTTTTCAATTCAGCGGATATCGATGCTATTTTCCGCACCGGTTGAGGCACTGATATCTGCGGATATCAATGGAGATGGGATAGGGGATCTCGTTGCGGCACATACACCACCAACAAATAAATTATCTGTATTTCTGGGAGATGGCACTGGAAATTTCACACCCGCTAGCGTGATGTCCACCACTTTCCCTCCAGGGAAAATGGCCGTCGGCGAATATAACTTAGAAGGAAATATCGATGTTGCTGTGACCAATGCGCAAGATAATAAAATACACCTTTTCTTCGGGGATGGGAGCGGTCAATTTGTTGGAGAATGGCAGTCTAAATCCATTTCATCCCCTCCCCTTTCACTTATCTCCGGATCTTTCTCCGGATTTCCCACAATAACAGGCTTTCAAAATGCGGACTTGATGTATATCCAAACCTCAACACTAACAACAAAACTACACATTATTAACAACAAAAACTCCCAGTAGCGCCTCCAAAAAACCAAACACTCCCCTTCCCATTACAAAGACCACCTGTTAGAATAAACGTCCATGTCCTTGGAGAGATCAGGATGAGAAGGATTGATTACATGGTCGGAGGGGAGGATTTTTCTAAGATGCTGGCCGCCCATTTTATGCAGGCGGACGTCTACTATTACTCTGGAAGCGCGACGGGAGACAAGCTGGCGACCGCCATTACGATGGGCGGCTTCGGGAGCGTTCCGATTGTTGATAAAGAGAAAAAACTGATCGGGATTGTCAGCGAATTTGATCTTCTCGAGGCGATTTCAAAGGGGAAAGAGCTGCAGAAGATTACAGCGGAAGAGATTATGACCAAGACCCCGATTTCCGTCCTGGAATTTACCGCTTCAGGCGATGTTATCGCGCTCCTAAATGAAAAACACCTCATTCGGGTCCCTGTTGTCGATAAGGATTGCGTGCTTGTTGGAATTCTGTCCCGGCGGGATATCCTGGAGGGCTACTTAAAGTCGCGGGAGAAGACCTCGCCCTGGTGGTCCTAGGAAAACTCCGTAACGATTCAGCATGTCTAGATTTTTCTTCTGGACGAGGCGCGAGGAGCACGAAAGTGGAACGTATGTGTCTATACGTGAGTATTTGAGCACCACAGTAACGCAGTCGTGGAGGGATGGGTCTCGCGAAGGAAAAGATGGTTGCGATGAATTGTTACGAAACTTCTGGCCAGACGATCAAAGAGTCGCGGTCCATCTGTAAAGGCTTTGGGATCTGCATCAGGTCTAGAATCGTCGGCGCGAGATCGGCATGAATCCCCGGGCGCAGTGAGACCTGTTCGTGAGAGACGAGGATCAAGGGGACCGGGAGGGTGGTGTGTGCCGTATGTGGCGCGCCTGTTTCGTAGTCAAGCATCTGCTCCAGATTTCCATGGTCCGCCGTAATCAAGATAGATCCGCCCGCAGCCAGCACCGTCTCTACTATCGCGTCGAGACATTGATCAATGACCTTGACCGCCTGAATGGCGGCCTCTAACTTTCCGGAATGCCCCACCATGTCGGGGTTGGCAAAATTAAGCACGATAAAATCGAATTTCTCCTGCTTGATCTGGCAGATCACCTGATCCTTGAGCTCGAAAGCGCTCATTTGCGGCTTTTCATCATAGGTGGCCACGTCCTTTGGAGACGGGATGAGTATCCGCTCTTCCCCCTCAAACGGGGCTTCCCGACCGCCGTTGAAAAAATAGGTCACATGGGCATATTTTTCTGTCTCGGCAATCCGCAACTGACGGAGGCCCCGCTCACTCAACACTTCTCCTAATACCTGGCCGAGCTGAACCGATTGAAAACCCACCGGATGGGTAAAGGTTTCACCGTAAGAGGTCATCGAAACAAAGGAAGCCAGACTGCGGAAGCATTTGCGGGAAAAGTCGTCGAATTTCTTTTCCGTCAGAGCACGCGTCATTTGACGGGCACGGTCTGCTCTGAAGTTAAAAAAGAGCAGGCTGTCCCGATCTTCTATCGCGCCGACCGGCCCTTCGCGATCATAAATAACCACCGGCACGACAAACTCATCGGTGACCCCCGCCTTGTAACTCTCTTCCAGGGCGGCGCTCGCGGAGTCCGCCTGCACCCCCGTTCCAGAAACGATGGCCTCATAAGCCTTGGTCAGCCTTTCCCACCGCTGGTCACGGTCCATCGCGTAATAACGCCCGATGACCGTGGCAATTCTCCAATCCGCGCCCCCTGGTTTTTTCCTGTCCAGGGCCTTTTCCAGAAGATCGATATAGCCCGGAGCACTTTTTGGAGGGGTGTCCCGTCCGTCCAGGAAGGGATGGACGCGAAGCCGCGTGACCCCTTCTGCCCGCGCCATGTCCAAAAGAGAAAAAAGGTGGTCGATATGGCTGTGGACCCCGCCATCTGAGAGAAGCCCCATCAGGTGGAGCGTACTTTTTTCTCGGGTGGCGGTCTGGATGCCTGTACGAAGCGTCTCATTTTCTGCGAAGAAACCACCTGAGATCGCCTTACTGATTTGGGTCAGGTCCTGGTACACAATGCGCCCGGCGCCGATGTTCATGTGCCCCACCTCGGAGTTCCCCATCTGACCCTCGGGAAGTCCGACCGCCTCTCCGGACGCGTCAAGTTGTGTCGCGGGAAAATTCTCCAGGAGGGATTGATAAAATTGGGGCTCCGCCAAGGCGATGGCATTGCCCTCGGAACGCGCATTGATCCCCCATCCATCCAGTATAAGCAGGAGAACCGGCTTCGGTCGTAGGGACAATTACATCACCTCTCTCTGTTGGGTTTGGGGGGTAGCGTAGGGAGAGGAGACCAGGGCCTTTTTATCCGTTTTCTCGACCAGAATCGGCTCTGCCTGATAACTGTTCCAAAGACCGCAGCGGCTGCATCGACCTGCCCACTCAAAGGTATGATTGTCACAATCCGGGCAGTAGTAGGGGACCAATACGCGCGTCTGTAATTTCAAGGCCTTCTTGAAAGCTTCTATGGCCAGCGAAAGATCACCCCGTCTCTGATAAAGATTTCCCAGGATTTTATGCAAATCGGGGAAAGAGTCCACATGGGGTTCGATCTCCTGCAATGTTTCAAAGGCATCATCGACCATTTCGAGACGATAATAAAGCCGTCCAAGATAGAACTTCAGGACCGTATTCTGGGGGTCGTCGTCGATGGCCTTCCGATAAAGCCTGAGGATCTTTTCAGGCTCACCCATCTCAAGATAGAAGTCTTCCAGGCGGAGCAGCAGAATGAGGTTGTTCGTCAATTCGTAAGATTTTTCCATCAGGGCCGCGGCCAGTTCAATCTTCCCGTCCTTGAGGTGGGTTCCCACCAGGCCGATGTACGCGGGCAAGAAAGTTTTATCGAGCTTGATCGCCTCTTTAAACCGCCTCCGGGCTGTTCCGGACTGGCCCCGCTGAAGGAGCGTGCGGCCGATTTCGTACTTGATCCCCAATAAAACCACTTGTTCCTTCCGACGCTTTTCCTCGGAGTCAGAAAGCTTGGCGATCTTCTCTTGGAGCGGATAGGCCTCCTCCCATTGCTGAAGACGAATGGTGAGATCCCGCAATCTTATAAGGGCCGCCAGATTGCTCTCATCTGACTGGAGGATTTCTCTCAGGTACTGCATGGACTCTTCAAATCGTTCTGCATCTTCCAGATCACGCGCAAGGGCGAGTAGGACCTCAACATTCTTATCGTCAATACCCCGCGCCTTTCGATGAAGACGAATGGCATCGTTATAGTTGCTTTCAATACGGTGGATTTTCCCCAAGCGCAGGAGGCTTCCTTCGTGCGTGGGGTTGAGGGCCAGTATTTTCTGAAAAAGAGAAGTGGCATCCCGATATCGCTTTGCAACATAGGCATTGACGGCATCGGTATAGTAAAGTTTAATCTGGGTTTCTTTCTTTTCTTGCCGGGTTACCTGCCAATTCACATAGAGGTCTTTTATCTGCTGGATTCCTGCGGTAAGTATTACAAGGAAACCACCCAGGGCGGTGGAGAAGAGGATCAGCGCCGTAATCGAGATCTCAAGAGACAAGTCGCGGGTGAGGAAGAAGGTCACCCTTCCGGGGTTCAGTGTTGCCAGGTATCCGACCAGACCCATTAAGACAAAGAAAATCAGGACGAAGAAATGCATCGCTTAGACCGTCTCACCCCCTTTTTCCTCACGGACAGGATTATTCTCGTCGCTTGATTCAGGAAGCGGGAGCTGCGGTGCATCTCCCCAAAGCCCGTCCAGGTTATAAAACGCACGGGCCTCCTCATTGAAAACATGGAGAATCACATCGTCATAGTCAATAAGAACCCAACGACCGGAATCACGGCCTTCAACCCCAAGGGGGCGAAGCCCTTCCTTTGAAAGAGCGTCCTGAACGGCATCAACAACCGCACGAAGCTGAGGGTCTGATTCTGCAGAACAGAGAATAAAATAATCGGCAAGCGAGGTGAGATCACTGACATGAAAAGTAACAATCTGTTCAGCATGCTTCGACCGGGCGACCTCTGCGATCAGAAGTGCCTTGCTCTTTGCATCCCGCGGTTCTTTTTCATGCGAATGCTTCAGGATATCCTTAGAGATTGTTGTTCTCGACATAGATTTGTTCCTTAATTATATATGACTCCACCTGTTCAGGCAAGAGATTTTTTGTTTCCTGCCGGGCAGCAAATCTTCTTCGGATCTCACTTGCCGAGATCGGGCTTGGCCGGACCTGGAGGAAATGAAGCGCCGATCCCTCACTGACCGGAAAGGTATAAGAACGCCTATCCCCTTTGTCCAGTTGTGAAAAGGGCTTGAGATCGACAGATCGGAGGGCCGCGATATCCGGCAATTGGGAAAAGGGAGAGCCGGGACGGGAGATCAGGACAAAATCACAAAGCCCTAACAGATGGTCTGCATCCCGCCAGCTTGCGATATCGAGAAAGGCGTCCATTCCGAGGATGAAGAACAGCCGATCCTTCGGGTAAAGTTTTTTCAAGGCCCTCACCGTATCAATAGAATAGGACTTCCCCGGTCGATCAACCTCCAGCTTGCACAATTCAAAACGGGGGTTCCCGGATAAAGCGAGAGAAGCCATCTCCATCCGGTACTTTGCCGGAGGAATTTTTTGTCCCGACTTGTGAGGAGGAATCCCAGAGGGGATAAACAGAACGGTGTCGAGACGGAGCCGCTGAAAAACCTCCCCCGCAATCTGGAGATGCCCATTATGTATTGGATTAAAGGTGCCGCTTAAGAGGCCGATTCGCATATTTAAAAGATGGGTGCAGGGTGCTGTAACTGCACCCGGCTTTTATTATAGTTTGATAACGGTTTAGCATGCCTGGATAAGGCTTCAGGGCAAGGCACGAGGAGCACAGAACCAGAGCGTAGTCTTCCTACGTGAGGATCGAGCACCACAGCAACGCCGCCATGAGGCCTTAGACGGGTATGCTGAATCGTTATCTGGTTTGGCCATCTCCCAATATGATAAACTTTTCACAGGTCAAGGCCTCTAATCCCATCGGGCCCCGCGCGTGAATACGGCTGGTTGAAATACCCATTTCTGCGCCGAGTCCCAGTTGATAACCATCATTGAAACGGGTAGAGGCATTAACAAAAACGGCCGAGGCGTCCACCTCATTTAAAAACCGGTTCGCGCGGGCATAGTCCCGTGTGATAATTGCCTCGGAATGTTCAGATCCATACCTTGCAATGTGTTTGATCGCGGCCTCAAATGAATCGACTACCTTGATCGAAAGGATAAGATCGAGGTACTCAGTACCCCAGTCCTCTTCACCCGCCGACGCAATCTTCATCCCCTCTTTTTCAGTGATCGCGCAGGTACTTGAACAGCCGCGGAGCGTAACACCGGCTTCCTGGAAGCGCTTAACCAGACGAGGAAGCAGTGAAGGGGCAATTTTTTCATGAACCAGAAGTGTTTCCATCGCGTTACAGGTGGCTGGCCGTTGGGCCTTCGCATTAAAACAGATTTCTTCCGCCATCTGAATCTCCGCCCCATCATCGACATAGGTATGACAGATCCCTTTATCATGCTTCATAACCGGCATTCTGGCATGTTCCGTGACGGTCCGGATCAGGCCCTCCCCGCCGCGCGGGATGATCAGGTCAATGTAGCGGTCCAGCTTCAGAAGTTCAAAGATAGCCTGGCGGTCGGTTGTTTCAATCAAGGTTACACTATCCGGTAGGAGACCGACCGATTCGCAGGACGCCCTTAAGAGACTTGCAATCGCCCTGTTGGAATAGATCGCCTCAGAACCGCCGCGTAGAATAACACTGTTTCCAGACTTGACACAAAGGGCGGCGGTGTCGGCGGTTACATTTGGCCGTGACTCGTAAATGATCCCGATGACGCCGATCGGCACACGCATTCTTCCAACTTGCAAGCCGTTCGGTAGGCGGTTCATCTTCAAGATCTCCCCGACCGGATCGGGAAGCGCCGCCACCTCTCTCAGGCCCACGGCCATCTCCCCGACCCGCTTCTCCTCGAGCGTCAGACGATCGAGAAGGGGCGCGGCAAGGCCCTTTTTTTTCCCGTCCCTTAAATCTTTTTTATTCTCGGCGATCAGGAAAGCCGTTTCCGCTTCAAGACGTAAGGCCATTGCCAGAAGAGCACTGTCTTTCAAGTCGGAAGGGGTGTTTGCCAGGACTCTGGCGGCCTCCTTCGCTTTGGCGGCCTGTCCTTCAACCTGCTCTTTAATCGTCATCAATAATCACCAGATTATCGCGATGGATCACCTCATCCGTCGCCTTGTATCCCAATACTTTTTCGATCCTGGAGGAGTGTATCCCCTTGATCCGCATCATCTCAGATGCATTATAGTTCGTCAAGCCTCTCGCCACTTCCTTCCCTTCCGGGGAAAGACAGAGAATTGCATCTCCCACCCCGAATTTTCCGCTGACGGAACAGATGCCGGAGGGAAGCAGGGAACGTCCTTTTTTGAGAAGCGCCTCGACCGCACCCCGATCAAGCGTCAACGCCCCCTTTGTCTTTAAAGAGTGCGCGATCCAATGTTTTTTGGAAGAGAGCCGGGCCGGTTTCGGCAGAAAAAGGGTCCCGAGCACTTCGCCGTGAACCGCTCGTCTCATCAGCCCCGGAACGGTTCCATTCAAGATCAGCGTCGCCACCCCGTAGGCGGAGACCTTTTCCGCCGTCTTGACCTTAGTGGCCATGCCGCCCGTTCCTCCAAAAGCCCCCTCTTTCCCAGCCATCTCCCGGATCTTCGGGGTAACGGTCTCCACCATAGGGATCAATACCGCGTTCGGGTTCTTTCCGGGGTCTTCCGTATAAAAACCATTTACATCCGAGAGAATGATCAGGAGTGAAGCATCGACCAAGTAAGTCACCTGGGCGGCAAGATGGTCGTTGTCACCCAGCTTGATTTCATCAACGGTCACGGTATCATTTTCATTGATAATCGGGAGAATACGATACTGCAACAAGGTCATGAGCGTATTGCGGGCATTGATAAAACGTTTCCGGTCCGCCACCACATCTCCGGTCAGGAGGATCTGGGCCACCTTGATCTCAAAACGCTCAAAGAATCTTTCATAGGCCCACATGAGCCGGCTCTGCCCGACTGCGGCCGCGGCCTGCTTCATCGGGATTGTCTCCGGGAGGCAGGGCAATCCCAGTTTTTCCATGCCGCAAAGGATAGAACCGGATGAAACAAGGAGGACCTCGCGTCCTTCTTGTCGAAGGGCAGCCACCTCCGCGGCAATACCTTTCATCCGCGTCTCATCAAGCCCCTGACGATGAGATGCGATCACGTTACTCCCAATCTTTATGACAATCCGGCGGCTGTTTTTATTAAGGAAAGATCGCGAAGCGGGCATGATTCCTCATAGGATGGAGTTCAGGTCGCATCCTGATTTCCGGGAAAATTCCCGCTTGAAACCGTGGAGGAATCTGAATCTTGAATTTTTTTTCGAAGCTCTTCAACTTTTTTCACAAGGGATGCGATCAGGTGATCCATTCCTTTTCCAGTAGCAGACGATACCGCGAAGAACGGTATTTTTTCCTTTTCACACTCGCGGCGAAGCGCCTCAGTCCTGAGGCCTTCTCCCGCGATATCGATCTTTGTTGCAGCCACAATGAAGGGCTTTCCAGACAAACCATGATGGTAAAGCCCCAGCTCTTCCCGGACAACTTCAAGATCATCGACCGGATCCCCCGTTGCAGGTTCGGAAACATCGACGAGATGGAGCAGGAGTGAGGTCCGCTCAATATGCTTCAGGAACTTGATCCCCAGCCCTTTCCCTTCATGTGCCCCTGAGATCAGGCCGGGGATATCCGCCACCGTAAACTGGGTGTTTCTCCCACGTGATCGTTCAACGGTCACAACCCCCAGGTTCGGCTCCAGGGTGGTAAAGGGGTAGTCTGCAATCTTGGGATGGGCCGAAGAAAGGGTTGAGATAAGCGTGGATTTTCCGGCATTCGGGAGTCCGACGAGACCCACATCGGCCAGAAGCTTTAATTCCAGCTGAAGCCAGCGCTCCTCTCCCTTTTGCCCCGGTTCGGCCATTTGAGGGGCCTGGCGCGTCGCTGATTTAAAATGGGTGTTCCCCCGTCCGCCGCGCCCGCCCCTGACTACAACGACCCGCTGTCCGGGATGGGTTAAGTCGGCCACAAGTTCCGCCGTTTCGGCATCACGAATGACCGTCCCCTTCGGGACGGGGATCAGGAGATCCGGGCTGTGTTTTCCAAAAGATTTTTTACCACCGCCATGGTCTCCGCGCTTGACCACATAGCGCTGCTGGTAGCGGAGGTCGATCAATGTCGCCATGTGAGGAGAGACTTCGAGAACAATATCGCCTCCCCTGCCCCCATCGCCTCCGTCCGGCCCTCCGTGGGGAACAAACTTTTCCCGCCTGAAGCTGACACAGCCATCCCCGCCATCTCCGGATTTCACATGGATTTTAACCTGATCAATGAACATGTCGGCATCTTAACACAAGGAGGGTTGTAACGACACTTCATCGGTCACTTTCTCTAAGGACCCTCTGATTGAGTCTGGGTTGAGTATTTCAGGAGATCTTATGTTTCGATTCAAGGCGCAAATCGCAGAGAATGGCTCTCGCGAAGCCATAACCCGCAATTTGGAAGATTTACAACGCAGAAGCGGGGCATAAGTGCCCTGAAAAAACAATTCATGACTTATTCAGAGCTTCCCTAAGTCGACGGGGCTGTGGGGCTCAGGATTTCAGGGATGGACGCAAGGTTCAGGGCAAGCGACAGCCTCACACCTTGCCCTGAAGAAGAATCCGGCCAAATAGGTTCATTAAGAAAACGACATGATTCTTGGTTGGGGAAAAAGGTATTACGCGGTGGGGCAAATACTGACCCGTTTTTTATCTCTTCCAATCCGTTCGAAGCGAACGAAACCGTGGGCTTTTGCAAACAGGGTATCGTCCTTGCCGATCCCGACGTTTAATCCAGGGTGAATTTTGGTCCCTCGCTGTCTGACAAGGATATTCCCAGCCAAGACCTTTTCCCCGCCAAAGCGCTTCACGCCCAGCCGCTGCGCACGGCTGTCCCGGCCATTCCTTGAAGAACCACCTGCTTTTTTATGCGCCATGAAGACTCCTTACTTGCTACTTATTTGTTGACAATGTCCAGGATCTTAAGCCGAGTATACGATTGACGATGCCCTTGCGTCCTTCGATAGTTTTTCCGTCTTTTCTTTTTAAAGACCAGAACTTTCTTTTCCCGATCCTGACGAAGCACTTCTCCAACGACCTTCGCATTCTTCAGTCCTTCCGAATCGAGGATCAAACCTTGATCATCCTGAAAAAGGAGTATCGACTGAAACTCAACCTTATCCCCTACTTTCGCATCGCACTTTTCAACATTGACAACATCTCCGGGAGCGACCCTGTACTGCTTCCCGCCTGTTTCCATAACCGCGTGCATTTCAAATTCCCCTCTTAACTCTATGTAGAACTAGGTTTGATATCATAAATTAGTTGAGCCTGTCAAGCTTATCCGACACCACAGGATTGTGAAGAATCCAGTCAAACCGCATATGTTAGTCGAATCGGCGGTTTGATGAATCAACCCTACGAAACATCTTTCACCGGATAAATATAATAAAGCATCACGTAGGTCACCGTACTGGTTAGAAGGGCGATGACATAGAGAACCATGGTGAAGGTCCCAAGTTTGCGATGGCGTTTCGCCCCATCGGGAATGGCCCGCTCAAACCACCTTTCAGCAAAGAGGACCATGACGACAAGGAGAAACCCGGCGAGATAAACAATGTAGCGGGCCAGTGGGCCGGACCGGATCACCGCGAGCAGACCAAAGGTGACACCCGAACCGATCAGCACAGTGTTGAACGACTTTTTCTCCATCACCAGGGGCTCACTTTTCAGGTAACGAATGCTCTTCTTCATCGCGGAGGAACGAAACCCGAGAACGATCATATAAATCGCCAGAACCAGTCCCAGGGAGATGACCAGAATGTGTATTGTCAATATCGGGGAAAAAATATAGTCGTAAATCCAGTCCGGCCCTCCAAACCCCTCCCTCCCTTCAATTGAGAGCGCCCCCAGGCCACGTGCGAGGTAGTAGGTTGTAAAATATGCAAGCATGGCCACCATGCCCCAGAGGGTCACGAGATGATGGCGCTGCCCCTGGTGTTTTCTTCCGAGGTACCAGCCGTAAACGAACAGGAGCGTAAACCCCCAGGCCATGATTGACGAAAAATCTGCTCCGAATGTCCCGTAAGGGGATAGAAAGCCGGGAGCGGTTAAAAATTTCTTCATGGATGTTCTCCTTCTTTAACGTCTCAAGATCTCATTGCGGATCTTAAGGGTGTCCCTTCACCAAGCATTATCTCGACGCCGTTAAAACGGTATTTCGTTCTATTTCGTTTATATTCTTAAAACCGGCCTTTTCCAGCCAGGATCGAATTTCCTCCCCTTTGTAACATTGTCCTTTTTCTGAATAAACCAGCATATGCATGGAGAAAATTGCATTCCAGCCAGGATTATTGACATCGTCATTAATGAACATGTCTTTGACAATAATCATCCCGCCCGGATTTGTGGCCTGGTAAAGTTTCCGGAAAAGGGCTGCATTTTCATCGAAGGTTTGATAGTGAAGGATATCAGACAAGAAGACAACATCATAGGTCCCGGGAAGCGCATCTTGGTTGAAGTTCCCCCCAACGAGCTGGATTTGATTCGTCATTTTTTCCGATTCGAGGGTCTTCCGGGTTACCTGGAGCGTCTGTGCGAGGTCAAAAAGGACGGCGTGTAGATGAGGGTAGCGCTGGCAAAATGCGACTGAAAAGGTGCCAGCCCCTCCTCCAACATCAATAAAACTCTTATAGGACGAGAGGTCAATTCGCTCCGCCAAGGTCGGGGCCACCCTCTTGGCCATGCGATGAAGCACCTTCAGGACATTTTCTCCGACCTCAGGCCGGTTCATGAAGATGTTCCCTTTGACCGCCGGTTGGCCTGAGCGGATAATCTCCTCAAGCTTTCCCCAGTGGTTCCACTCCTCATCCTGCAGGAGCATCAACTCTCCCATGTAGAAGGGACTAGTCCTGACAAGGAACTCCGCGACCGGGGGAGTATTGAGATAGTCCGGACCCTCGCGTTTCAGCAAACCGATCTCGACCAGGGCGTCCAGCATCCTTCTAAGAAACGAAGGGTCAGCTCTGACTGCTGCGGCAATCTCTTCTGCCGTCTTCGCCCCCTCTGATATTGCTGTATAGAGATCTAGACGCACGGAGGTAAGGAAAATCTTGGCGTTCCAGTAGTAGCCCAGCTGGAATAGTGATGGAACGGACAACTCTTTTCCCATGCGATCATCTCCTGCAACGCTTTGGACAACAAGGCTTATCGTTATAATTTCAAGGTATATAACAGGGAACCCGCCATAAGGTCAAGATTTCATGCTGTCTTTCGATTTTTGACGATTTTTTATTTGACTCATTATAATACTTCTGGTATCTTTATCAACCAAACTCTTGAGGATATCGACAAAATATTATGGTGGCAATATGGTGAAGGCGGCAAAGAAGCAGATAAAAGGGGAAAAGAAAGAACGCCCGGAAGGGCCTTTTGGGACGATTCGACAGGCGCTTGAAAAGCAGAAGGAGGCCTTGTTGGCCGAAGCCGGAATCCTGCTTGGAGGCGACCTTAATCCTGGGAATGAGTCCCTCCCTGATCTAGGGGATCAGGCCACAGCTGAAACGGATAAAAATTTCACCCTGAGATTGCGAGAGCGGGAACAAAAGCTTCTCAAAAAGATAGACGACGCGATCGAACGTATTTCTGATGGAAGTTTTGGTACTTGTGAGTCATGCGACGGAAAAATCATGTCGAAAAGACTGAAGGCTCGCCCCGTGACCACGCTCTGCATTGAATGTAAAACCATTCAGGAACAAGAAGAGAAAATCAGACGATAATCTTTTGATTTTCCCTTTCTTCCGGCCTCAGTCAGCCTGTTTTCCCCACCATACTTTCATCCCGGTGGCATAAACCATGAAAGGGATCAGAGGTTGTTTGCTTGTTATCCTCGGCTTCCTTGGCATTTTCCTTTCAATTGTGATCAGCTTTACCATTTATCTTCTCCCCCTCGCTTTTCTGATATTTCTCGGTTCGCTTATTCTCATCTCTTACGCCTTAGGCTCTACTGATCAAGGAAAAAATAGAGGGCCCGGTTCTGACTAAAGTACAGGAGAAGCTGATGCAGGTTGGATTGTGGATACAAACAAAACAAGAAGAGACTTATCTTGTCAAGAAAGACGCCAATGGTTATCCTGACTTAAGCGCATTTTCCCCTTCTCCCAAACTCGAAGATTTCAATGCGAAAAAAGAGAAAGGAAAAGCACTTTATGAAGAATTAACCGGGACGAAATATCCACACCCCCACGCCACGACTCGGCAGGTGTTGTGGGATTTTCTGGAGGCGGCCATTAAACAACTGCCCTGACCTGAAGCATCCATCAAGTCCACCACACGGCACACGATTTGGAGAAAGCCCTGTTTTGCCATGACCAGCCTAAAGATAAGAATACGTCAATGGCGGATCAGCGACCACCGCTTTTTTAGAATGCTTCCCTTGTGGGTTATTCTCTTCGCTTACGGTTGTGCTTCCCTGTCAACGGCCTCTATCGACATAAAGAATCGTTCTTTTTCATACAGAGAGGTGGGTCTTTCAATGTCATTTCCGCCCGGCTGGCTTATGTCGAGAGAAGGCCGGAGGCTCTTCATCTCTACCTTTCAGCCGGGCACAATACCGCTGGTCCGTTTAATCGCAACGGAAGAAAGAGGGGTGCCGTCTCTGGAAGACTACCTGAAAATTTCCTCAACGCAGACCCTCCCTCGCCGGATGAGAAAGGTCTCGAACGGAGAAATTTCTCATATGCGGATCGTGTCCTCTCAAAAAATTGAACAGGAGGGTCGCGTCTTAGAAGAAACCGTGTGGATCGGGGAACGAAAGGGACAAGCCCTGATCTTTCATTCCTACGTGTTTCCGGTTGAGTTGAGAATCATTCAACTTCACTTTGAATTTCCCGCGGCACTCCATAATAATCCGAAACAAATCATTGCCCCGATCCTGGCCGGCATAAGGGTCAAGTCCGAGACAAGGCGGTCCCCGGAAGAATATGCCCAAGTCTACCGAATATTGGGTCAATCCTATAAGACACTTGAACTTTGGCCCGATATGATTGCCGCATTCAAAAAAGCCTTAGCCCTCAAACCTCGGGATGCTGACCTCCATGTTCTCCTTGGAGAAGGCTATTTCCTGAACGGTGAACTCAAGGCCGCGCTCAAAGAACTACTTCAAGCCGTTCAACTTGCACCGCAGTATTCACGTGCATATCAGGGCCTGTCTCAAATTTATCTGAAGATGGATTTAACTAACAAAGGCATTTCGGCCATGAAACGGGCCATCAGTTTATCTCCCAATAACAACACCGCGCTGCGCGTCTTATTGGGGAATACCTACCTGAAACAGGGAAAGCCTGAAGAGGCGATTCGCGCCTATCAAAAAATAATCCAAAGAAACTCCAAGACCGTCAATGGATACCTGGGGTTGGGGAAGGCTTATCTCTCCATTGATCTTTACGAGCAGGCTATTATCGAGTTTGAACAGGCCGTGGGACGAGACCCGGAACGACTTGAACCACACTGCTTGCTAGAGAAAGCCTACACACTGCTTTCTTCCCCTGAGGAAGCAAAGAGAGAAAGAGCATTATGCGGAAACGGATGAGGTTTAGGGGCTGTCCTAAGGAAGCTCTGATTAAGTCTGGGTGAGTTTTTCAGGAGATCTTATGTTTCGATCCAAGGCGAAAATCGCAGAGGATGGTTCTCGCGAAGCCATAGCCCGCTATTTTCAAGATTTGAACCGCCGATGCGGGACATTTTTGCCCTGAAAAAAATGCATGACTTATTCAGAGGTTCCCTGAATAACATGCGTGATCGTCCGGGACCTTTATTCCCGTCCTAAGGAAATTCCGAGTCCTTCAGCAGTCTTGACGAGTGCACCGTGGATTGGGATACACTTCGCTTTCCGGGTGGCCTCCGCAAGAGAAACCGACTTGATCACATTTCCCTTGAGACAAACCATCTGCCCGAAGCATTTTTGCTCGACAAGTTTCACCGCTTCAGCCCCGAATCGGGTTGCCAGGAGTCGATCATACGGAGAGGGGGACCCTCCTCTCTGGAGATGTCCCAGGACGGTCACCCGAACATCCATTTCCGTCATTCGCATGATCTCTTCCCCCACCTGAGTACCGATCCCCCCGAGACGTTCAACAGATCCCTCTTCCGAGGCCTGAATAATCGACCGCTTTTTCCCCGCGGCCTTGGCCCCCTCCGCGACAATGACAATGGAAAACCGCATACCCTGTTCATATCGCTTGATGATGGCCTTGCAGACACGTTCGATCTGGAATGGGTCCGGGACCAGGATAACGTCTGCACCCCCGGCAATCCCCGCCTCCAGGGCGATCCAGCCCCCATAGCGTCCCATCACTTCCACAACGATGACGCGGTGATGACTTGCAGCCGTGGTGTGAAGCTTATCGAGGGCATCGGTCGCGGTATTCACCGCAGTCTGAAATCCGAAGCTCCGATCCGTGCCGGGAATATCATTGTCGATCGTTTTTGGGGCGCCGATGACCGGGATGCCATCATCGTGAAGCGATTTTGCGATTGTCATCGTTCCGTCTCCACCGATCGCGATAAGACAGGAGAGCTTATGCTTTTTCATATTTTTCTTGACGACTCTTGAAAAATTGATCGGCCTTCCATTGCCAGCGCGTTTTTTTATCTGCCGGGACTTCCTGCCGCTTGTTGTTCCCAGGATCGTCCCTCCTATTGGGAGAATGCCTCGAATCGTCCATGGCGTCAGCGCTCGGATCTTTGCTGGCGTATTCAGTCCTTCAAATCCCTCTTCAATTCCCGTAACACCCCATCCATATTTGACGGACGACGTCTTCACGATCGCTCGGATGACGGCATTCAATCCCGGGCAGTCTCCTCCTCCGGTGAGTACCCCGATCTTCATTTTTCCTCCTGACTGAACATCAGCGGGAATCATCTCCTGAAACAGTTCCGCATGTCTGACACCCACAATACCCTGTTCTTCCTGGGCAGAGTTCTTCAATAGATTGCTTCACTTGCCTCGAGACCGCTTCCCTTCGTAACAGGGAAACCTGTTGTATAAAAGCAACGGCTGCCCCGCACATGTCACCTTTTTACAACATCAAATCTCATTTCAATATATCCTCATGATTCCTTCAGTCTTATAACATATTAAAAATACTAGTAATTTCCTTTTTGTACAATTTAAATCATTTTGGCACCGTTATTGCTGTTAGTTCAACCCGATTTGAGATTTGAAATCCTAAGAAGGTAGGAAGTGAACATGTTCCTTGACCCGAACGCAAAAGAGAATACGATCCGAAACGAAGTTTCGTGCAGCGGCATTGGGCTTCATTCTGGTAAGACCATCCATTTGAGGCTTCTCCCTGCACCGGAAGAAAGTGGCGTTATTTTTATCCGGAGGGATCTAGGGGGCATTCTCATTCCTGCGGATCATTCTCATATCGTCTCGACTTACCTGTCTACCACAATTGGCGTGGAAGGGGCAAGCGTCCAGACCATTGAGCACCTCATGGCAGCGGTTTATGCGATGGGGATTCACAATCTGATTGTTGAACTGGATGGCCCTGAAGTCCCTGTTATGGATGGAAGTTCGGAGCCATTTATCGCGCTTCTTTCAAAAGCAGGTGTTCTGTGTCAGGACAAACCGCGCACCTTCATGGAAATCATGAAGGAGGTTACGGTCTCCGATAATGAGAGGCGGGTTACGATCCACCCCAGCTCTTCGTTTGAAATTGAATACAAGATTGCGTACAGCCATCCTGTGATCTCAAAGCAATCCTACCATTACCGGCACAGCCCTTTGGCATTTAAAAAAGAAATCGCGTCAGCAAGAACCTTTGGGTTTTTAAAAGACGTCCAATCGTTACAGGAGCAAGGCCTTGCCCGAGGGGGCTCTCTGGAAAACGCAGTCGTTATCGGCGATGACGGGGTCCTGAATAAACAGGGGCTTCGTTTTTCTGACGAGTTTGTCCGCCATAAGATCCTAGATCTCATCGGCGATTTATCGCTGATCGGCATGCCGATCCTTGGCCGGGTGGAAGCAACCTGTTCCGGACATTCCCTTCATGCTGAATTGATCGAAGAAGTTCTTGAGAACAAAAATGCGTGGCGGATTGTGACGGCCCCTTCCCTTGTTAAAGAAAGACCGGTCTATCCAGCATACCAAGGGATGTCCCTTCCTCTCCCCACGATTTAATCCGGGACACCTAGAGAAACCGCTCGCAAAAATACCTAAACGACACCATCCAACCCTAAGTCGGGAAATTTAAAGATGGCCCTCCCTGAAAGATAGCCACTGCCCTCGCCGTACGCATTCAAACATACTCAAGAGACCCGAAATAAAAGGGGGGCTGGAAGCCCCCCCATGTAAAGCTATTTCTTTTTCGCTTTCGGCTTTGCTTTCGCTTTCGGCTTTGCTTTCGCTTTCGGCTTTGCTTTCGCTTTCGGCTTTGCTTTCGCTTTC
>LWDU01034876.1_pt1 | contig 35579 bp, 40 predicted proteins | sample 727161 | NCBI WGS metagenome assembly LWDU01 (sample SAMN04566230, study PRJNA314399) | hydrothermal vent metagenome | isolation source: deep sea hydrothermal plume seawater | place: Mexico: Gulf of California, Guaymas Basin | collected 2004-07-11 | reverse complement strand
TCACATTGGCATATATGTTGGAGATGGAAAGTTTATTCATTCTTCAACTAGTAAAGGTGTTATTTTAAGTAATATTGATGATCCATACTATTTTAATAAGTACTGGGCATTTGGTGTCCGAATAGTAAAATAAACGAAAGCTTTTCAAAAAAAAACCCCACTAACCCCACTCCCCTTTTGGATTTTTCTTGGATAGTTGTAGATTGTAGGTATGAAAATATTATTAATACTATTTATTTTCTTCTTTAGCTACACTACTTATAGTCAAACTGCAGAAGAATATTATAACAGTGCTTATGATAAATATCAAAATAAAAACTATGAAAGTGCTATTGCTGACTTTACTAAAGCTATAAAACTTAACCCTAATTATGTTGATGCTTATAACTATAGAGGGGTTGCAAAATATAATTTAGAAGATTATGAGGGTGCTATAAATGACTATAATAAAGCCATAAAAGTTGACCCTAATTTTGCTGGTGCTTATTACAATAAAGGAAATATAAAGATACTATCAAAAGACTATGAAGGTGCTCTTGCTGACTATAATAAAGCCATAAAAGTTGACCTTAATTTTGCTGGTGCTTATTACAATAAAGGAAATATAAAGATACAATTAAAAGACTATGAAGGTGCTATTGCTGACTATAATAAAGCCATTGAACTTGACCCTAATTTTGCTGATGCTTATTTATTAAGAGGGAATGCAAAAAATGTTTTAGATGACCACGAAGGTTCTATTGATGATTATACTAAAGCTATAGAAATTAACCCTGATAATGCTCTTGCTTATTCCCTTAGAGGACTTGCAAAGCATCAATTTGGGGCTTTGGTTGGTGCTTGTACAGATTGGAGAATAGCTGTCAAAATGGAAGATATAATATCTCAAACTTTAATAAGGACGTTCTGCAACTAAACAAAAAACCTCACTAATCCCACTCCTCTTTTGAATTATTCTTGGATAGTTGTAGATTGTAAATGTGAAAAAATTTTTAATCTTCTTATTCTTTATTTCTTTTTATGGATTTTCTCAGGATTGGAAACAAATTGGTTCGGATATTGATGGAGAGGCAGCTGATGATAGAAGTGGTTATTCAGTATCACTGAGTAGTAATGGAACTATTTTAGCTATTGGATCAACTGAAAATTATGGTGGAGGTGGAAATTATGAAGGATACGTGAGAGTGTATCAGTACGCTAGTGGTAGCTGGTCGCAACTAGGCTCTGACATTGATGGTGAAACAGTTTATGATTGGAGTGGTTATTCAGTATCACTAAGTAGTGATGGTTCTATTGTTGCTATTGGAGCTCCAATGAATGATGAAAATGGAAATGATACCAGTACTCTAGTGGCAGTTGGTCGCAACTAGGCTCTGATATTGACGGAGAGGCAGCTGATGATATGAGTGGAAGATCAATATCATTGAGTAGTGATGGAACTATTTTAGCTATTGGAGCAATTAGAAATAATGGAAATGGAAATAATGCAGGACACGTGCAAGTGTATCAGTACTCTAGTGGTAGCTGGTCGAAATTAGGCTCTGATATTGACGGAGAAGCAGCTAATGATATGAGTGGAAGATCAGTATCGCTAAGTAGTGATGGAACTATTTTAGCTATTGGAGCAGCTGAAAATGAAAATAATACAGGACACGTGAGAGTGTACCAGTACTTTAGTGGCAACTGGTCGCAACTAGGCTCTGATATTGACGGAGAGGCAGCTGATGATTATAGTGGTCATTCAGTATCAATGAGTAGCGATGGAACTATTCTAGCCATTGGAGCACGAGGTAATGATGAAAATGGAAATGATGCAGGACACGTGAGGGTCTACCAGTACTCAAGTGGTAGCTGGACTCAGCTTGGCTCTGACATTGATGGAGATATAAGTTTTGGTATTAATGGTGAAACTGGAAGAACAGTATCATTAAGTAGTAATGGAATGATTGTTGCTATTAGGTCTTGGGGTAATAGCTTTAGTGGAAAAATAAAAATATACAATTATGTTAATGGTAACTGGACTCAGCTTGGTTCTGACATTAATGGAGAGGCAAATTATGATTGGAGTGGTTTTTCACTATCACTAAGTAGTAATGGATGTATTGTTGCTATTGGAGCTCCAATGAATGATGGAAATGGAAATTCAGCTGGACACGTAAGAATTTATAAAAATGAATCAATATGTGATGATGATGGTGATGGTGTAAATGATGATACTGACAATTGTCCATTAACAGCTAATCCAGATCAGTTAGATACAGATAGTGATGGAATAGGAGATGTGTGTGATAACTGTATATTAATACCTAATCCAGATCAGTTAGATACAGATAATGATGGCACGCCTGGCAGTCCGTGTGGAGATGCCTGTGATAACTGTCCATTAACACCTAATCCAGATCAGTTAGATACAGATAGTGATCAAATAGGAGATGTCTGTGATAACTGTCCATTAACAGCTAGTGCAGATCAGTTAGATACAGATAGTGATGGCATAGGAGATGTCTGTGATACTGATGATGATAATGATGGAGTATTAGATGAAGATGATAATTCTCCACTTATTCACAATCCAGATCAAACAGATACAGATGGAGATGGTGAGGGTGATGCTAGTGATACTGATGATGATAATGATGGAGTTCTTGATGGAATTGACAATTGTCCATTAACAGCTAGTGCAGATCAGTTAGATACAGATAGTGATGGCATAGGAGATGTCTGTGATAACTGTCCATTAATAGCTAATACTGATCAAAAAGACACCAAAGGAGATGGAATAGGAGATGTCTGTGATCCTGATGATGAAGATGGAGATGGTGTCAATAATGCAACAGAACTAAATGATAACACGGACCCTTATGATCCGTGTTCATATGTTGCTTTACATATTACATTACTTATTACAAACGAGCCTAAATGTCCTACTGTACTTTATGGTGGCTTTTCTCCTAATGGAGACGGAGGTACAATATCCTCAGAGTCTCTTACTCATTTATAACAGATGGGGTACTTTGGTATATGAAAAAGTAAACTCCAAAATTGACTACTGGGATGGAAAAAGAAATATTGGTCCCGGCTGGGGGGGTAAAAGATTACCCGAAGGATTGTATTTTTATATCCTAGACCTTAACGATGGGTCTAAGATAAAAAAAGGTACAATATATCTAAGAAGAAGAAAATAACTTTTCCAGAAGCACACCTGCTTGGACTCTACCAAAATCTAATTTTCCAAATACTCCACAAACAAGCAATTGTGGCTAACCCCACTCCTCTTTTGAATTTTGCTTAGATGTTTTTACATTGCGAGTATGTTAAAAAAATTGAAACAACAAAAAGGATTTTGGATAGGTATAAGTATTATGGTTGGCAGTATTGTTGGAGCTTTAACTGATAATATAGGAATTTGGCTTCCAGTTGGAGTAGCTATAGGTGTTGCACTTGAAACCACCCAAAAAAATAAACAAAAAAGATTATGAAGCAGTTTTATTTTATTCTTATTTCAGTCATTTTACTTTCGTGCAACGATGATAATGATGATGTTAATGCTTTTTCAGGAAAACTTGTAAAAAAGGGTATTTGCATGAATTATGTTATTCAAGTGAATAATTCAAACTTTCCTCAGGATATGATAGAGGAAAAATGGACTGATGAATCCTCAAACAAGGAATACAAAAACGTATTTAAATTAGAGAGTATTTGTGATTTCCCTGAAAGTATTAAAGAAAATGATTCTTTCAATTTTGTTATTGATAATATCAAAGAGAACCTTTGTGCTGTATGTTTAGCCTACACACCAACACCTGATAAATCAGTTAGTATTACTGTATTAGATTAAGAAAACAGACCCACTCCCCTTTTGAATTTTGAATTGTTCTTACTAGATTATAATTATATGTTTAAGTTGATAAAGAAAAAAAAACAAGCAAAAGGAAATTTTAATGGTGGTGAAATATTAGAAAGAAAACCTATAGGATTTCCACAAGATGATGGTGAAGTTAGACCTTATTCAAATTTGTTCTATTGGGCACACGCTTGGACTCCTGGCAAAAAAAGCACGATAGGATTACACCCACATAGGGGTTTTGAGATATGTAGTTTTGTTTTAAAAGGGAAAATTAAACATTTTGATAACAAACAAAATCAATGGATACCATTAAGTAAAGGGGATGTTCAAATCATCAGAGCAGGAAGTGGAATTTCACATGCAGAAGAAATAGAAGAAAAATCTGAAATATTTCAGATTTGGTTTAATCCAGATTTGTCCAAATCATTAGAATCAGAAGCAAGTTATAATGACTATAAAAATGAAGATTTTCCAGTAAAATCAAAATGTAATTTTTTAAAAAAAACATTAAAAGGAAAAAATTCACCCATCAAAATGGAAACTGAAAATATAGAAATATATGAATATGAAATTCAAACAGGTAAAATAGAAATATCAACTAATAAAAATTTTACTCATTCGTTTTTTTTATTAAAAGGAAAAATTAAAATTAATGATTTTCAGATGAAAAAATTTGATTTTGCTATTGTTAATGATTCTGAAAAAGTCACAATCAATTCTTTATCAAAGAGTAAAATTTTTGAAATAAAATCCCCAACAAATCCTAGTTATGCTACCTATTTTTAGGTTTTATAAAACCCCACTAACCACACTCCTCCTTTTGAATTTTTCTTGGATAGTTGTATATTGAAAGTATGAAAAAACTTTTAATTGTATTCATTTTCTTCTTTAGCTACACTACTTATAGTCAAACTGTAGAAGAGTATTATAATAATGGTTTTGAAAAAATGAAAAATGGAAACTATGAAGGTGCTATTGCTGACTATACTAAAGCTATAGAACTTGACCCTAATTATGCTGATGCTTATATCAATAGAGGAATTGCAAAGAATAAATTAGAAAACCATTCTGGTGCTATTACTGACTTTACTAAAGCCATAGAACTTGACCCTAATTATACTTATCCTTATATCACTAGAGGGTGGTCAAAAAATATATTAAAAGACTATTATAGTGCTATTGCAGACTTTAATAAAGCCATTGAACTTAACCCTAATGATGATGATGCTTATTACAATAGAGGGCGGTCAAAGCATAGTTTAAAAGACCATTCTGGTGCTATTGCAGACTATACTAAAGCCATAGAACTTAACCCTAGTTCTCATTCTTATAATAATAGAGGAGATGCAAGAGAAGAACTTGGGGATTTGGATGATGCCTGTAGTGACTGGAGAAAAGCTGCTAATTTTGGACATACAAATGCCAAAAAAAGGGTTGCTAATCAGTGCAATTAAATAAAAAACTCCTCATTTCTTTATTCTACCCCACTCCACTTTTGAATTTTTCTTTGATAGTTGTAGATTGCTCTTTTAATTAAATAAGTACGTTATATGAAAAGAATCTTTTTTTTATTCTCCATACTATTCTTTATTCTTTCCAATACGTAATGAAAAATGTAATGATGAAGGGAGAATTATTTGGAAACATATATTTAGATACTATTTCTAACAAAAAACACCTTTATGGGATTGGTCCTTTAGAAAATTTATCTGGTGAAATTCTTGTAATAGATGGTAAAGCATATAATTCGACTGTATTGAATGAGTTTCAAATGAAAGTAGAAAGAACTTTTAATCTCAAAGCTCCTTTTTTTGTTTATGTAAACCAGTTAGAATGGGAAAAAATTGAGTTACCAAGTAATATTAAGACTTTAAATCAATTAGAAAAATTTATAGATGAAATAACCAAAGAAATAAATTTTCCTTTTGTTTTTAAAATTAAGGGAAAAATAGAATATGCGAATATTCACATAGTGAACCTAGCAAGTGGTTCAATAGTGAAATCACCAAAAGATGCTCATAAAGGTCAAATAAATTACAAAATCTATAATAAAAATTCAGAAATAATTGGTTTTTTTTCGAGAAAACATAAAGCTATTTTTACGCATCATACAACCTTTATGCACTTACATTTAATTACCAATAATAGAAAAATGATGGGACATTTAGATGATATTAAAATCAATACGAATATGATTCAGTTGTATCTACCTAAATTTCAACATTGATTAATACTCCCCTTTTGAATTTTTATTTATTAATCTCACCTAAGAGAATTATAATATTCTCTAAGTTCTTCCAAATTATTCTTTTCATTTGAGTTCAATGGATTTTCCAATAAATCATTTCTCTCGTTAATGTTATTACCTAAGTAATAAAATTCTTCTTTACCATTTTTATTAAGAAGTTTATAATTTTTATTTTTAACTGCAAATACTTCATTATTATCATTTACAGATTCTGAAAAAAGGTATTCTCTATGATTGCTTTCATCACTTAACAAATGGATAAAGCTCTCTCCATCACCAAATGAAGCATCTCCTCCAATATAATTTAAAATTAATGCTGGAATATCAAAAGTTTGAATTAAGCTAGCATCAGATGTACCGTTTCTTTTAACGTCTTTCCCTGAAACAATTAATGGAACACGAATACCACCCTCATAAAGAGTGCCTTTGCCGTGCCTAGAGGGATATTCTTGTAAAACTGAATTATCAGTTCCATTATCACCTAAAAAAATTATTAAGGTATTTAACCTTGTATAGGAATCCATTTCATTAAAAAGTTGATTTATATAATAGTCTAACGATTCAATAGAAGATTTAAATTTTCCTAAATCATTAGATAAATCATTTTGACTATAAGTGCCTTGAGGAGGGGATTCGAATGGAGTATGTGGTGCAATTTCAGATAACCACAAGAACCAAGGATTAGATTGTGATTTAATCCATTCAGAAGCTAATTCTGTAAATTTTTTAGTAACATAAGTGTTTTCATCATATGAATTTTCATTTTCTATTATACTGTAGTCATAATAACTTTTTACTCCTCCCCCTATTGTACCTGCATAATAATCTAAACCAAAACTAAGAGGATGTGATGCTATAGTTGGTGTGCCACTTAGATGCCATTTTCCAATAACACCAAATGAATAAGTGTCATTAAAAACCATGTCTATTTTTTCCTGAATAGAAATTTCGTTTTCATCAAGCTTGTCTCCTACATCTAATACATTAGTATTAAATCCATATTTCCCAGTCAACAATCCTGCTCTAGTAGGAGAACAAACAGGACTTGACCAAACATTAGAAAAAATGATGCCTTTCATTCTTAAACTATCCAATGTTGGTGTATAAGGATTTGAATTATTATTATTAAAACCTGAAAGTGCATCATTCCCTAAATCATCAGCAATAATTAGTAAAATATTGGGAAAATCAATTTTTGACAATTCATCCTCATCATTACATGAAGTAAAAAATAATAGAAAAGTAATAGAAAATATTTTTCTCATATATTATAAATATAATATGTAAAGATAATAGACAATAATATAAACTAAATACAATTTAAAAGACTAACCCCACTCCCCTTTTAAATTTTTCTTGGATAGTTGTATATTAGAAATTAAGATTTTTTATTTTAAATGATTAAAAAAATTATTTTTGAAACTACTTATTTATATTCGCGTAAGTATATGAAAATACAGAAAATATAATAGTTTCTTTTCTTAAGTATGTTATTTAAATTTTATATGAAAGACTTATAATTTTTACTAATTAAACTTCTTCAAACACATATTCTACCTATAATTTTTCTTTTCCCAAACTTCTCCAATCATCTTGCTATTCATTATCAACAGTAACCACAACTCCAACAAAATTATCAGCAGCACCATAAAATAAAAACCATTTTTTATTAAAGTAAACTATGCCTTCTATAAAAGTTGTACCAGAAATGTATTGTCCTTTTTTTTCAAATTCTAATTCGGGCTTTAAAAAGGGTTTTGTAGACCTATCCAAAAGTTTCCACGGTTCACTTTTGTCAAACAAAGCTTGTCCAGCAGAATATGAATTATTAACTAGGGATTTATCTCTATCTCTATCTCTATTTCTATTTCCTGCATTATATAAGCAAACAATTCCATCATCAGTAATAATTGGAGGAGGACCTGCTTCCACCAACCAATTGTCAAAATAACCAAGCCTCGGAGAAAGTACTTTAATTCTATTTCCTAAATTGTCTTCTAATGGAATCCAATTTATTAAGTCTTCCGAATATGCCATCCAAATATTTGGAACCCCATAATACATCCAATATTTTCCATTTATTTTAGCAGCATACAACTCATTATTTTTCAATTCTGTAATTATGGCTCCTGATTTAGATTCTATCATATTATATTTTCCTTCTTTCCAGTTTTTAAAAATAGGTCCATATTTAGTCCAATTGAATAGATCTTCTGAAGAGGCAAGAGCTAATCTAGGAATTTTTCTATTCCATTGTGTATAAGTCATAAAATAAATACCATCTTCTGATTTTACAATTCTTGGATCTTCTACTCCTCCAGGCCATTCATTATTTATTTGTAAATCATTATCAGGATAAAATATAGGGTAAGGATAATGATTTAGTTTTATCCCATCTGTTGTTGAAGCCATTCCTAATCTAGATCTGTGTCCACCAATAATTTTAGAATTTAATTTTTCTTCCGATCTGTAAATAATTATCATTGAATCTTTTTTAATAGTTGCGGCAGGATTAAATGTTGCCATTGAACTCCAATTAACAATGCTATTAGTTATAGGATCTATAAATACAAAATTTGAATCAGGTGAAATTATAGGCTCTTCGCTCATCCTAACAAAAGGCCCTAACATCCACTTTTTTTCTTGAGCTATTATTATTGTGCAATGCAAAATTAAAATTAAGTAAAGTGATAGAATTCTCATTAGAAAATAATTTAATATAAAATAATAGCTCTATTTTTCAAAATAAGTATAATTTTATTATTAATAATAATTTTTTAATAAACAAAAAACTCCCTCATTTTTTTATTCTTACCCCACTCCCTTTTTGAATTATTTGGATAAAGAAGATATGCCTTTGGTTAAATAAAAAGTCATTTACTTGGGAGGTATATCTATAAAATTACTAGGAATTAGTCAAATAACATATAATCAGGTGGTTTTATTCCAGCTACTCTTTGAGTTACTATAGCTTTAGATTTATGGTGTGCTTGATGTTCATAAATTTTATAAATTGCTCTTTCTTTAGAAACTTTTACACTTCCAAATAGCTCAATAATATCAGAATTTTTACTTTTATCATAGGTACTTAAACTATTAATTACCCAATCATAACAATTCGAAACTGCTGAAATCATTTTGGAGCTTCAATTGTTAATGCTGTTGACATCATATAATAAGTACTGCCAACTATGTGTTTAAACTCCTCTGAAAAACTTCTAACATCAGGTGAAGCTTTTACATTAAATTTATCTTCTGGCATTTTTGTTAAAATAGCAAGAGAATGATTTTTTGACCTTTCCCAATCTATAAGGTAATTATTTATTGATGCTTGTGAAAATAACGTAGTTGAAGTTAGAAGAATTAATATGAAGATATTTTTTTTCATTTTATTTGGTTTATGATTAATTATTACTAATGTAAAAAATAAGTGGCTGAATTAAAAAAAGAAGATATGTCTATGGTTTAATTTTCTTAAATTGAAATTAGAAACTAAATATTAAATTAATTGGAAAAACCAAGTTCTTACTGTGAATATGTTAAAAATTTACCAGAAGATAATATTCATCGAGTTTATCACGATACTCAATATGGTTTTAAGATAGATTCTGAAAATGAATTATTTGGAAGATTAATTTTAGAGATTAATCAAGCTGGGTTGTCTTGGACAACTATATTAAATAAACAAGATAATTTCAGAACAGCATATTCTAATTTTGAGATTAAAAAAATTGCTAATTACGACGAATCAGATATTAGTCGTTTGCTAGCTAATTCAGGAATAATTAGAAATAAATTGAAAATAAATTCTATAATATTTAATGCTAGAAAAATATTAGAAATACAAAAAAAATATGGTTCTTTTAATTCTTGGCTTGAAATTAAAAATGATTTCAATTTAAATTTAAATAATTGGGTAATATTATTTAAAAAGAATTTTAAATTTACAGGAAGTGAAATAATAAAGGAATTCTTAACTAGCACAGGATATATTAAAGGTGCACATATTGAAACTTGCCCAATTTTAGAAAAATTAAAGTTGCTGAATTAAAAGAAGAAGATATATTTATGATTTAGATTTAAAAAAATAAAATAAACAACCAACCTTAAAAGCTTTTATAGCCAAAACTGTCAAATAATACTAGCCCCAACTCCCCTTTTGAATTTTACTTAATTAATTTTAAATATCTCCTTTTTTTCTAGTCTTTCATATTGGCAATGAGTAGGAAAGCTTGAATATGCAGAATCAGGTGCAAGAAACAGTTCATTGTCATGACCCACTAAAGAAATTCTTTTTAGAATTTCATTTTTATTTGTTTCAGTAGAATCATATTTTATTATAGCAGTTTGGGTATATTTATTCCAATTTACTTCTACTATTTTATTTAAATTTCCAGCTTTTTCTATTCTCATTTTACAATTTCCACAAACTCCTAAAATTTTAACAATCTCAGTTTTTTGATTATTTATTTGAGCACTTGACTCTTTATATGTTAACATTAATGCCAATAAAATAATTATTTTTACTATTAAATTCATATTTATATATTATTACTATATAAATATAATTTATAAAAAAAGTACATTTAATCAAACTTTTTGTTTTTTTTTAATTTTCCATTTATAATTAAAAATTAGAAATATGAACAAACTATTAATACTATTTTTATTTATTTCTCTTGATTTTAATGGTCAAGAGATTAAGGGTGTAGATTTTAAAAAACATTTAGTAACACAAAAAAACTCATTTCTTGTTTATTGGAGAAAAGACACAACTCTATTTACAGGTGTTGCAATAGAATATTATAAAAATGGTATATTATCTTCTTCAAAACCCTATAAAAATGGAAAAAAAAACGGATTATGGAGAGAATGGTACGGAAATGGTCATTTAAAATGGGAAGGAACTTATAAGGATGAAAAAGAAGATGGATTATGGAGAGGATGGTATGAAAATGGTAAGTTAGAATCAGAAGGAAGTTATAAGGATGGAAAATGGGATGGATTATGGGGAGGATGGTATGAAAATGGTAATAAAAGAGGTGAATGGAATTGGAAAAATGGTGGTTGGGATGGATTACAAAGACATTGGCATGAAAATGGTCAGTTATGGTTTGAAATTAATAGTAAAAATGGAGAAGAAATAAGTAAAAAATGTTGGGATGAAGTTGGTAATGAAAAAGAATGTGAATAATTACTAAACCCACTCCCCTTTTGAATTTTGCTTAGATGTTTCTAGATTAGAGATAGTTATTCTATGAATGTTAATATCAAAATATTAAATTAATCTTAATGAAAAGAAGAGATTTTATTAATGGAACTTTAATGGTGGCTGGAGCATCTATGCTTCCAGGATGTACACATAATTCTATTTCAGACAAAATCGATCCATTGTATTATCCACCGTCACTCACTGGACTTAGAGGAAGTCACCCAGGGTCAAATACCCATGCTCATGAAAGAGCATTGACTAAAAAATTGGATTGGGGACCTACTACTAAATTAAAAGAAACTTATGATTTAGTTGTTGTGGGTGGAGGGATCAGTGGACTATCAGCTGCATATTTCTACCAGCAGAAACACGGAAAAGACAAGAAGGTGCTTGTCCTGGATAATCATGATGATTTTGGCGGTCACGCAAAACGAAATGAGCACAGAATTGATGGAAAAACTTTAATATCATATGGTGGTTCACAATCTATAGTGGAACCAAAACATGGAAGTAAAATTGTACATGCTCTTCTGAAAGATATTGGCATAGAAATAGAGCGATTTATTTCAGCTTATGATCGTGACTTTTATAAAAAAAACAATTTAGGTTCCGTTACTTACTTCAATAAAAAAACATTTGGTAAAGACAAGGTTGTTAGACACCCTTATTGTAATTATCCAAACTATATAGAAGGACTTATGGCTGGAAAATTAACCAATAAAAATGCTGCAAAAGCAGCTCCTTTAAGCAAAAAAGGGAAACAACAATTACTTGAAGTATTAAATGGTGGATTGCATAAAATAAATGTTCCCAAAAATGAATTAAATAATTATATTCGTTCTCATTCATACTTCGATTATCTAAAAAATACTTTAGGTGTTGATGATCCTGGAGTATTGAGAATGGCCAGACATTCTGCTTTAGACTGGGCAGTTTCAGGAACTGATTTAATGAACATAGAAGTGGCTAAGAGTTGTGGAGCCCTTGGTTTTATCCCAAAAGCTGTATATGATGAAGAAAATCCATACATTTATCATTTCCCAGATGGGAACGCTAGTGTTGCACGTGCCTTAGTGAAAAAAATGATTCCTGCTATAGCAGAGGGAAAAAATGCCAAAGAGCTTATATTGTCAAAATTCGATTATAAAGAATTAGACAGATTTAGCAATGATGTACGAATAAGGCTGAATAGTACGGTTGTAAATGTACGACATGTTGGTAATCCAAAAAATTCAAGTGAAGTTTTCGTTAAATATATCAATAACAATAAATCAAATGAGATAAAAACTAAAAATGTGGTGATGGCCTGTTACAACATGATGATTCCACATATTGTTTCAAATCTTCCAGAAGAACAAGCATCAGCATTAAGACTTCAATTGAAAAGTCCATTGCAATACAGTAGCGTTGGCTTAAGGAACTGGAGGGCGATGAAAGAAATGGAAATTGGAATGGCAATGTCACCTGGAAATATGCATCAAGCAGTTTTTATGGATTTTCCTGTAAGTATGGGTGGATATGAATATACTAAAACCCCAGAAGACCCCTGTGTTATTCAAATGATTAGCTGTCCATATGGAGAAACCGTTGGCGCACCACGACTTGAGCAATATCGTGAAGCACGATATAAAATGTTAGGTTTGCAATTCAAAGACTACGAAGAGGAAATTAGATCACATTTGAGTGGCATGCTCCCAAAAAAACTATTTGATTTCAACAAAGATGTTGAGAGTATAACTGTTAATCGCTGGGCACATGGTTACACCGTTAGCGGTCCAAATAATTCTATCAAAAAAGGTCGACAACCATTTGGACGAATTACAATAGCTAATTGTGATTCGGCAGGTAGTGCTGATGTTAAAGATGCAATCAATATGGCATCAAGAGCTGTGAATGAATTGGGTTAACACCACTCTCCTTTTGAATTTTAATTTGATAATTGTAAATTGTAAATAAACTCCCCTTTTTGAATTTTGCACCAATGTTTTTAGCTTGTGGTTATAAAAATATTATTAATACTATTTATTTTCTTATTTAACCACACTACTTATACTCAAACCGCAAAAGAATATTATAATAATAGTCTTGAAAAACATCAAAATGGAGACTATTATTGTGCTATTGCTAACTATACTAAATCCATTGAACTTAACCCTAATTTTGCTTATGCTTATTTCAATAAGGTATTGCAAAAGAAATACTTGAGGATTTAAATGGTGCTTGTGCAGACTACAAAATAGCTGCCAGGATGGGACATACATATGCTCAAGAAATTGTTAGTAACTATTGCAACTAAATATGAATTTTGATTTGATATTATTAAAGGTATAAATGAATAACATCAACTAAATTCCACCCCGTTGCAAAAGCAAGTATTATTACTATAAAATAATCTAACCATTCAGGTATATATTTTATAACAAAAGGTCTACCAAAAAAATAAGACATAATAACTAAAAAAAATATAGCATTATAAAGTAATCCCTCATCCATATAATAAAGGTATTAAAAACAAATAATTAACAAAGTCCTTTTGAATTATATATTTAATTTTTCTTAATTTATATTTTACATTAAACAAAAAATTATGAAAAATTGGAAAAATAAAGTATTAGGAATATTCGCAGTAATAGGCTTAATGAGTTTATTAATTAGTAGTACTTCTTCACAGTCGCAAAACGGAAAATGGATGATTGCGGTTGGAGCTGCTCAAAACAATGAACTAATTCTTAAAATGGATACTCAAAGTGGACAAGTGTATAGATGGGACAAAAAAGGTTTAAAAAGATTCGAGGGTACATGGGTCAAATTTATAGTTGATTAAATCCCCTCACATCTAATATTTGGATTTTGATTTAATATCATTAGATTAAAGTTATGAAATACGAATTTGAAAAAAAATTTTTAGATAAAGGTATAATGACATTAAGATTTAAAATAAATTATTGGTTATTAAAAAAATTAGGACTTAATGGCTTTGGTTTATTTGCATTTATTTGGGGAATATTTATTGGAATTATTATTTATGAATTTATTCTAAAATAAATAAACAACCAATCAATTAACCTCCACTTTTGAATTTTAATTATTTTTCCTTTGATATATTTTTAATTCCTTATCCGGAACAATAACAGTTCTATTTTCCCACATTTCAGGTGTATAAGCAAACTCTTTTTTAAACTTCATATATTTAGGTTCATTAATTTTATCATAATTTTCTTTATTTAGTTCGTCCTTATCCAACACTAAAATTTCTGCATTGCTATAAATATCCAAAGCTAATTCCATTACTAATTTTATTTTGTTTAAAACCTTATCAAATAAAAATTTCTTTTCTTTTTTCAATAAAGAAATATTACGATTCAAAGAAGCAAATTCTATTTTTTTTGATTTAATGTATTTGAGATAATAACCAGCATCTCCTTTAACAAAAATTACTCGAGCACCTCTATTTTTCATGGAATGACTAAGACCAAATAATCGAATATTTTGATTTGATTTACCTGGAGCATATTCATAATCAAGTTGCAGTATGGCATAATTATCAGAATTTACATACATGATACCTTGATAAAGACCATTTTTTTCTGATTTAAAATTAATTTCATAAACCAATTCTTCATTAAATACACTCAAATTTATTTCGTATTTATATTTATTAGGACTAGTAATAAATTCCCAATTTTTAGATTTTATACTTGAATATTGCTTCATCAAACTATTAATACTGTATTTTATATAATTAGTATGAATATAATAATTCAAAGAATCTTTGCTATGAAATTCTTCTATTGAATCAAGTTCCTCATCATCAATATTCACATTAAATAACAAACCTGAATTTACTTTGTAATAAACCTTATTGTTTTTTTTACTTTCATCAAAATCTGAATATAAATCAGTAAGTTTTTCATCAATTTTTTTTTCAAGTATTTTCATGGATCCCTCTTCTAATGAAATACCTTCAATAGGTTGAATCTTTTTTTTTTCATTATAACTAAAGAGATTTATTATAGCATCTTGATACTGAATAATTTCTTTAGGAATCATTTTAAAAACATCGGAAACTAATTCCTTATTTAACATTTCAAAGTTTGATTTTTTTAGTTTTAATTCGTTTTCCTTAGAAAATGAAATATTCAAATAATTATGAAAAAAAATTTGACTTCTAAAATTTTGTTGCGGGTAGTTTTCAATATAATTTGTTTCAATTAGTTTAATTATATCTTTTACTGAAAGATTTTGTGCATAAATTGAAACATTAGGTAATTTCAACAAAGATTTACGAAGGTAAATAAATTCAAATTCTTCAATATCTTTAGTGGAAATTTTAAAATTTTCATATCCCATATAGCTAAAAATAATACTGTCATTACTGTTAGCAATTTCTATATCTAAAATAAACTCTCCTTGGGAATTGGATACCGTTCCAATTGATTTACCTTCAATAAAAATATTAGTAAATGATAATGGTTCTTTTGTCTCAAAATCAAAAACCTTACCATTAAAAAAATTATTTTGAGCAAACAAAAAAAAAGGAAAACATGATAAAAAATAAATATGAATATAAAATTTGATTAATTTTTTCATTTCTATCTTAGATTAAATTTAAATAAATTGAATACTAATCCACTACCCTTATTAATTTTGATTTATTGCTAAAGTTTTAAGTAAGTAAGTAAATATAAATTAATTCTAAATATGAATATTAGTCATATTTTGAATTTTTATTTATTGTTAATAAATTAGTTTTTTTAACTAAAAATTTAAATAATGAAAAACCTATTTTTAATAATAATTTTATTTTTTGCTATAAATGCTAATGCCCAACAGGGATTTGTTATGATGAATCAAAACAAAGTTGAATTTTCCAATCAAGGAAAAGCATATAAAATTTTTGATGATTATTTGAATCCAATTTGGAATCAACTAGTTGATGAAGGAATGATAATTTCTTATTCAATGATGACTCATGCATGGGGTGATGAATGGAATTTAAATTATATGATTATAACTAAAGATCACGCCTCATTTTTAAAAGCTTGGAACGAAGGATTTAAAAGAATTCGTAGTGCTGTACCACAAGAAAAATGGGATGAATTGATGAGATATACTTTAGAACACAAAGACAATCTTTACAGTTTAAGGCATCATTATGATGGTAAAAATAATTAAAAAAGAAATCAATTAACTTCCCTTTTTAATTTTAATTGGTTGTTCTTAGATTGTGATATGGTTTAAAATATAATTATTAATTCACAATGAAAATACTTAAACACCAACACTGGCATCTATTAATATTAATAGGATTATTATATTCTTTAAACTATTACACTAATCAAGATAGCAATGTGTTTAATGGAAGTTTATGGAATATAAGTACAAAAAATTGGTTTATTATAGCAATTTTATCTCCAATCATTCACCAAATTTATGTTCTCTTGTGTTGGAGATATGAATTATTTCACAAAGGCTTAACCAATATATTTAAAGAAAATGCATTTAAAATTTATAAAAGAGGCTTTACTATACTTATACTATCAAGACCCACATTAATTATAATATTATCTATATCCAACGCAATGACAATAAACATAGGTCCTACTCTACCTTATATTTTATCATTAATACTACTTATTCCTGGATTATATGCTCAATACTCTGTATTTAAATATTTCGGTATTAATAAAGCATTTGGATTAGATCATTTTGAACCTGAAAAATTTAGAAATGAAACATTTTGTAAAAAAGGTATATTCAAATATACTTCCAATGCCATGTATACATTTGCTTTCTTTCTTATTTGGATACCAGGGGTTTTATTTCAATCAAAAGCTGCTTTATTAGTAGCTTTGTTTAATCATATATATATTTGGGTTCATTATTATTTTACTGAATTACCAGATATAAAAATTATTTATGAAAAAAAATAAAATTCAAATAAGTAATCTAAATACATTATTAATCTTAATTTTTATTTGTTTTTCTTGTACAATTTCAAAACCTACATCTTCTGATGGTTTTGATAGAAATATATCAATGGATGAAAAAATAAATGCATACTCTGAAATAAGCATTCTAAACCGTATAAGAAGTATACCAGGATTAAAAATAAATGGGCCTGATGATAACAATGCTCAAGTATACGTAACTGGAATAACTAGTGTAAAATTTACTCAAGAAGTAACATTTTATTTAAATGGTATGAGAGTCGGTACATATTCTCAATTTTCTACACTTATAAAACCTGGAGAAATTAAAAGCATGAGATTGTTAAAAGGGGCGTCAGCTGCAAGTATTTATGGTGAGGAAGGCACTTGGGGTGTGATGCTTGTTAAAACAAAGTAATAAAAATTTATTTAAAATCTATCTTTAAAACTCTTATTGATTTACAAAATTTATATACTTAAATTACAGTTCACATATAACTAAATGTATGAAATTTAAAATAATTCTATTTTTTATATCATTAACAAGTATACTTTTAGTAAGTTCATTTTTTTACAACAAACCATTAGAAATAACAAACAATTCTAAATATTCAAAAGAATTATTAGTTTATATGTCTCCTACATGTGATTGTTGTAAAAATTGGACAAAACAATTAAGTGATTATGGTTTTTTAGTTAAAAGTACATTAGAAAACAACATGAAGTCTATTAAATCAAAAGCTGGAATAACACCAAATTTAGTTTCATGTCATACGGCTTTCATAGGCGATTATGTTATTGAAGGTCATGTTCCTCCGAAAGACATATTGAAATTACTTTCTAAGAAACCGAATATCAAAGGATTAAGTGTTCCTGGCATGCCTGCTGGTTCAAATGTTCCTGGAATGGAAGTTCGTACTGAAAAAGCTAATTTTAATGTATTAGCAATAAATAACAATGGATCTACGACTATATGGAATCATTATGAGTAAAACCTTATTTTAATGGCTGCATTTACTTTATTTAATTATCTTTTAATTTTTAGTTTAGGATTTTCTTTAATTATAAAATTACAATCAACAAGTCAAAAAATTTCATTTTATACTTTTATCATAAACAATAAATTAAGAATAATAAAATGGTTAATAATGCCAACAATACTTTATGTATTTCTCATTATTGCTAGTATCTAAAAAGAAATTCGAATATTTTTCTTTTGAATTCAATAAGTATCCTCTATGTTTAAGGTATGATAAAATGTAAGATTATTCCTGAATATATTGAATGTAAGACATTTGTCTTAAAGGGACATAGAATCAAAATAATTTGGGATGAAAGCTTAAAAAAAAAATGTTTAGAGTCTTTTTACCCCATAGCAAAAAATATCTATTATAATCTACTTCCAAAGAGTAATAACTAAAAAATATTTTTAAAATTATTGAAATTTTATTTTGAGTAATACCGAAAAAAAATCATAATTAATTTATACAATATAACTACAAGAATATTAAATTTTAAATAAAACATATGGAATGGATTGAAATTATTGGAATTATAGGAGCTATCTTATCTGGAATTACTTTTTTTCCTCAAGTGTATAGAACTTGGAAATTAAAATCAGCAAAAGAACTATCATTAACAATGATTTTAATTATACTTTTAAGTAATGTTATTTGGTTAATTTATGCATTTAATAAAAGTGATATGGCCATAATTTATGCGAATTTTTTTGTGGGATCATGTGCACTAACAATATTATATTTTAAATTAAAATATAAATAATAGTCATTCTATAAGTATTAAATTTTAAAATATATGAGTAAGTATGTTCTCATAATTTTTTATTCATTATTGTTAATTTCTTGTGAAGAAAATGAATTAATTAAAGATCCACCTACTTATGAGTATGATAATTGTGGTTTTATAGCAGATAAAATATTTGATTACTATCTTTTTCAAGATTATTTTATACTAAAATTAAATTTTAGTTATATGCCAGATATTATACATTCAGATACCCTAATGAATGATTATTACTATTTAAAAATTAAAAATAAATACATAAATGGAACTTATAAAATAACTGATGCAAACGTTAGGTATAAACTAAATAAAATAGTACCATATGATGGTATATCAAAAAAAGAGTATCCTTTTACTATCAGCTTATATAATAAAGAAGTATGTGTTTTTTTAGATTTACAAAATGCAGAAAGTTGTGAGTGCAATTAAATACTAAACTTGATAGTAAAAACTATCCCTTAATAATTTAAGACTTTTTGGAACAGCAACATCAGGATTCTCATTTCCTTCAAATTCTAGAGAGATATAGCCTTTGTAATTATTCTTTCTCATTACAGAACCTATTTTATTATAATCTATATCAAGTTTATACCACACTCCTCCTCCATAATATGTCTTAGCTTGAATCAAACAAGCGTAAGGTGCAAGCATCTCAATTTGATTATCTCTATCTTCTAAAAAATTACCAGTATCTAACGTTACACCTAGCCAGGGACTATCAATGGCATCAACAATTCTTTTTATTCCATACGCTGAAATACCCAAACCCCAATGATTTTCCAAACCAAGAACCACACCACATTTTTCAGCAGTAGGAATACATTTTTCAATGGATTCAATTACCCAAGGAAAACCATCTTCATCAGTATATCCCTTAATTGGTGGCTCAATGCCTTTGTTTGCCATCAAAACATCAAATGACTCAGAAGTTCCCCATCTTCCTGTGTTAATTCTCATAGTTGGAATACCAAGTTTATAAGCAATTTCAATTTGATCAATAGTTTTTTTAATGTTTTTATCCCTATACTCTTTACTTGGATTTACAAATCCCTGATGTGTTGATAAACCCATAATATCTAAACCCACATCAAACGCCTGCTTTTTTAAGTTTTGAAGATGATTATTATCAACTGATGACATTTGAACAAGAAGAAATTCAATACCTTCAAATCCCATAGCCGAAGCTTTATCAATACAATAATTCATAGTGGGTTTCGCATTGGAATCAAAATGCCAAAATGAATAAGAAGATACACCAATTTTATTTTTTCTAAATAATTGTTTATTATCAGAAACAAATCCGACTAAAGGGACTGATGAAGCAAGAGTCAAGGCACTAGATACTTTTATAAAATCTCTTCTTATCATTAAAATTAATTTAACATTTCAATGTTAATATTTTTCCATTTAACCTTAATATTCCCACCATCATGAATTTGAAGAGCTATTGAGCCAACACCTTTTCCAATTTTATCATCATGAATGTTTATCATTTTAATACCATTTATCCAGGTTGTAACCTCGTTATTATATACCTTAATTTTCATAAAATTCCATTGATTTAAAACAACAACATCGTCATATTCACTAGGAGGCTGAATAAGCCATCCTCTACCATATGATTCATATATACCACCACTATGACTTCCAGGAGGTGCAACTTCAACCTGCCATCCAGAAATTTTTATACCCTCTATATTAGATCTAAAGAATACACCACTATTCCCATCAGACTCTTGATTAAACTCAAGTGTTAAAATAAAATTATCATAAAATTTCTCTGTAGCTAAATAACCATACCCTTTATCAGGACCACTTTCACATATCAGTAACTTATCCTTAACATACCATTTTTCTGTTCCATAAATTTTCCACCCTGTTAAATTAGTACCATTAAAAAGAACTGTTTTATCAACATTTAAAGAAATTAAGAAAAAAGTAAATAATGCATTTATAATCATTTTATAATGCGGGTTTAGTACCCATTAATTTAAGAAAATTAAAATGTGATTTAATAGCATCCCTAGTTGTCCTATACTCATTATAAGGTAAATTAAATTCTAGAACTGTTTTCTTAACAATTTTAGATATTTTTTTATAATGAATATGAGATATTTTAGGAAAAAGATGGTGTTCTACTTGAAAATTTAATCCACCAGAAAACCAATTTAAAATTTTATTATTTGTAGAAAAATTAGAAGTTGTAAAGAGTTGATGTATAGCCCATGAATTTTTCATATTACCAAGGTTAGAAGGTAAAGGCATTTCTACTTTTTCAACAACATGAGCAAGTTGAAAAACAATAGTTAAAATTATACCTGCTATATAATGCATAACAAAAAATCCAATTAATATTTTCCACCAAGCTAAATTTAAAAATACCATTGGCAGTACAATCCAAATTGTAAAATATATAATTTTTGTAAATATTAAATTAATCCATTGTTTTTTTGGACTAATAGATTTTTTAAAAGATAATTTTCTTTTTAAATACCGAATTGTTTGAAAAAAATCTCCAGTAATCGCCCAATTAATGGTCATTAAACCATATAATAAAAAAGAATAAAAATGTTGGTATTTATGATAAGGAAACCATTTACTATGTTTAGAAAATCTTAATATTCTACCAGCTGCTAAATCTTCATCATGACCGTGAATATTTGTAAAAGTATGATGAAGAACATTATGTTGAATTTGCCAATTATATGCATTTCCAGCTAAAATATAAATACTACTACCCATTAATTTATTAACCCATTTTCTATTTGAAAAAGAGCCGTGATTTCCATCATGCATAATGTTCATACCTACTCCAGCCATACCTATACTAGAAAGTATAATTAACATTAATGATATCCATTGATTAGGATCAAAAACTATTATAAAAAAATAAGGAACAATAAACATTGAAAAAATAATAACTGTTTTTAAATAAAGTTTCCAATTACCAGTTTTTCTTATTTTACTTTCTTTAAAATAGTCATTAACTCTTTTATTTAAGGTCTTAAAAAACTTATTAGAATCTATATTTGAAAATTTTGGAAGTGATAATAGTTTCATTAGAATTTTTTTTTAAATTAAAGGATGATTTATAGCACAAATCTCTAAATTAAAACCCATTATTACTAATAAATATAAACTTAATGAAACCTTATATTTTATCTGAAAATAATTGGAAAAACATTAAAAAAAGTTCTTATGAACTTGCTATTTTACCTTGGGGTGCAACAGAAGCTCATAATTACCATTTACCATATGCAACAGACAATATTGAAGCAGAATCTATAATTAGCGAATCAGGTAAAATTGCATGGGAAAAAGGCTCAAAATTTATCATATTACCTACAATTCCCTTTGGAATAAATACTGGTCAAAAAGATATACTATTAGACATTAATTTAAATCCTAGCACACAACAAATGATTCTAGATGATATCATAGCAGTTTTAAATAGACAAGGAATTTACAAATTATTAGTTTTCAATAGTCATGGAGGAAATAATTTTAAAAATATGTTGAGAGAATTAGGCTTAAAATATCCTAAAATGTTCTTATGTTCTTCAAATTGGTTTAAGTCATTAGATAAATCAAATTATTTTAACAATGATGGAGACCATGCTGATGAACTCGAAACTAGCCTTATATTGTACCTTAGACCTGACCTAGTAGAAAAAAAAATACATTGGGGAGAAGGTAAAGAAAATAAAATCAGTATTAAATCATTAAGAGAAAATTGGACATGGTCAGAAAGGCAATGGTCAAAAGCAACTAATGATACTGGAATTGGAAATCCAATAAAATCAAATAAAGAAAAGGGGGAAAAATATTTTAAAGACGTATGTAATAAAGTTTCAAAATTGATTCAAGAACTCTGTGACGCAGACTTAAAAAAATTATATTCTAAAAATTAAAATTGTTTACCATTCGAAATGATATGTACCTTTTTTATCAATTCTTTCAAAAGTATGCTCTCCAAAACAATCTCTTTGAGCCTGAACTAAATTCATAGGTAAATTTCCAGATTTAAAAGAATCAAAATAACTAATGGAAGATAATAATCCAGATAATGGAATCTCATTTTCTATAGAATAGATTGATATTTTTCTAGCAGATTCTATATTTGAATTTATTATTTCTTTAATATTTAAATCAAAAAGTAAATTTTCTAATTCTGCATTTAAATTAAAAGCATTCATAAAATCTTGAAGCATTTTTGCTCTAATAATACATCCACCTCTCCAAATTTTACATATTTCAGAATAATTTAAATTATAAGATTTTTCATTTGAAGCAGATTGAAGCTGACTTAATCCCTGGGCAAAACAGACAATAAAACCAAATATCAATGACTTTTCAACATCTTCAACAGTAATATTTATTGAAGATGTTTTGTGGTTTTGAGTTTTATACAAATTTTCTGCCTTTATCCTTTGATCTTTAAATGATGATATTATTCTCATAGAAACAGCTGAATCAATAGTTTGGACATTAATACCAAGATCCATTGCGTTTTGAGATGTCCATTTTCCTGTACCTTTTTGTTTGGCTTTATCCAAAATGACATCAATCATATAATTATCTGTTTCCATATCTTTTTTAGAAAAAATATCTTTGGTAATTTCAATTAGATAGGAATTCAAAATACCATCATTCCACTTAGAAAATATTTTTTGAATTTCATCATTATCTTTTTTAAATCCTCTTCTCAATAAATCATAAGACTCTGAAATTAGTTGCATCATTGCATATTCAATACCATTATGTATCATTTTAACATAATGGCCTGAAGAAGATTTTCCTAAATATGCAACACAAGGAACATTATCGACTTTAGCAGCAACACTTTCAAATATTGATTTTATTTTTAAATAAGACTCTTTATTTCCACCAGGCATAATACTAGGTCCATATCTTGCTCCTTTAGAACCTCCAGAGACACCTACTCCTAAAAAATTGATTTTCTTTGATTCTAAGTACTTAAAACGTCTTTCTGTATCATCAAAATAAGAATTTCCACCATCAATAATTATATCACCATGATCTAATAAAGGAAGAAATCTATCTATCATAGAATCTACTGGATTTCCAGCAGGAACAAGAAGCATAATTTTTCTAGGAGTAGATAAAGAATCAATAAAAACTATGTCTGACTGTGTGCCATCAATATCAAAATTTTTACCTTCTTCTTTTAATAATTTAATTTTTTCTTCACTTGATGAAAGACCAATAGAAGAAAAACCATTTTCTGCTACATTTAGGATAAAATTTCTTCCCATAACTCCTAAGCCAACAAGTCCAAAATCAAACTTCATATTGATTATTATTAATATTTTTGACAAATATCAATTAAAATTATTAATCAATAAATACAATTAGAATTTTTGTTTAAATATCTTTATATTAAAGTCAAACAATGATAAAAACGAACTGCAATTTACTTGTAATATTTGGAGCTACAGGTGATCTGGCAAGAAGAAAATTATTTCCTGCATTAAATGACATTATATCTTCTAAAAAATTACCTAAAAACACTTATCTTCTTGGTTGTGGTAGAAAAAAGGTTGATCATAATATTTTTATTGGTTTAGATAAAAGTATAAAAGATGAATCTACTTATCTACAGCTAAATCCTAATTTTTATGATGATTTTATAAACCTTAAAAATAAAATTGAATCATATAATCTAAAATTTAAGATGGTTAATGTTATATTCTACTTATCTACTCCTCCTCAAGCCTACACAAACATAATTAGTAAATTAGCAAAAGCTAATTTAAATAATGAGTCATCTGGTTTTAGAAGATTAGTCATTGAAAAACCATTTGGAAAAGATTTTGAATCTGCTAAAGAGATAAATAACTTATTAATCAATAAGTTTAATGAAAATCAGATCTATAGAATTGATCATTATTTAGGGAAAGAAACTGTTCAAAATATTCTTGTAACTAGATTTTCAAATACAATTTTTAATTCCTTATGGAAAAATAAGCATATAAGTCATATTGAAATTACTGCTGCAGAAAGTATAGGTATTGAAAACAGAGGAGAATACTATGATCATGCTGGAGCAATAAGAGATATGTTTCAAAATCATTTACTTGAATTACTTTGTCTTATATCTATGGAAATGCCTAAATCTAACACATCAGATGTTATAAGAGATGAAAAGTTAAAAGTTTTGAAAAAAATTAAAAAGATAAACACTAAAACAAATGTTATTAGAGGTCAATACATAGAATCTGAAATTAATGGAAGAAAATTCAGTAGTTATAGAAAAAATAAAGGTGTGAATAAAGTTTCAAATACTGAAACATTTTTTGCTTGCAAATTATTTATTGATAATAAAAGATGGAGAAATATTCCTTTTTTTATAAGAACCGGTAAAAGATTACCAACAAAAGTAACTGAAATAGTTATTCACTTTAAAAATGATAATTCGTTTTTTAAAGAAAACAAATCATCAAATAATGTGTTAATTCTAAGATTACAACCAGATGAAGGAATTTTATTAAAATTTGATATAAAAAAACCAGGAGATAAAACTAAAATTTTAAATAAAAACTTAGAATTTCATTATAAATCATTAACTAATGAACAAATAATGAATGCATATGAAAGATTAATACTCGATGTTTTTATTGGTGATACAATGTTATTTGCAAGAAGTGATTTTGTTGAAGAAGCCTGGAAGGTAGTGGATCCAATCATTAAAGATATAAAATCGAACAAAATTAACCTTCTTGGTTATAAGTCTGGAACTTGGGGACCAGAAGAATCAAACAATTTATTCAGAAACAAAAACACCTGGAGGTATCCATGTAAAAATTTAATAAATGATGGGGAAAGTTGTCTCTTGTAAAATGAACATAAAAATATTTAATACAGCTAAACAAGTATCAAATGAACTATCATCATATATAATCAGCAAATATATTTTAAGGGGAAAAAATATAGCAATATCAGGAGGAAGTACTCCCATTACATTATTTAAGGAGATATCAAAAAAACTTAAAAAGACAGAAAAAATTGAATCAAATTTTTATTGGATTGACGAGAGGTGTGTACTTCCAAAGTCTAAAGAAAGTAACTTTAAAATAGCTAATAATTATTTATTCAATAAAATTAACATAGATAAAAAAAACATTTATAGAATTAAAGGAGAAAATAACCCCAAAGATGAACAAAGAAGATATACAGAAATACTAAAAAATAATTTAGAATCAATCAACAAACTACCTTCAATAGATTTATCCATACTTGGAATTGGTAATGATGGCCACACAGCATCAATATTTCCATACCAGATGAAAAAATTCATAGATTGTAACTCTTGTTTTGTAGGTACTCATCCTGAGTCTAAACAAAAAAGAATTAGTTTATCTAAAAATATTATTAATAACTCTAGTGAAATTATTTTTCATGTCACAGGAAAAAACAAAAGTGATGTTGTTGATCAAATAATTAATGAAAGAGGAGATTATAAATCATATCCTGCATCATACATTAAACCTTCATTTGGTAAATTATCATGGTATCTTGACTTTGATGCCGCAAAAAATTTAACAAAATAATTTGACGGTGCTAAAAAAAATAAAAAATATTGGACCTGGTTTAATTATAACTTCTGCATTTATAGGGCCAGGAACCGTAACTTTATGTTCCTTATCTGGTATCGAATTTGGATACTCATTAATATGGTGTGTTATCTTTTCCATCATTGCAACATGCTATCTACAAGAATTAAGCGCAAGACTAGGAATAATTTCTAGAAAAGGTTTAAGTGATGTACTAAAGGAAAATAAAAATCACCTAATAAAGAATAGTTCTTACATTCTAATAGTTCTATCTCTATTTATTGGGAATACTGCTTATGAATCTGGAAATATCAGTGGCACAGTCATGGGATTAGAAACTTTTCTTGGAAGTGGGATTATTCATAATTCATCAGCTTCAATTAATATTTATGCCATATTGATTGGAATAATTTTAGTTGGAATAATTTTAGTTGGTTCATATAATGTATTTGAAAAATTGCTTGTGGGACTTGTATTGATAATGAGTATAACTTTTATTATTACAGCTATATTATCAAAACCAAGTTTAAGTGATTTAATTAGTGGACTTAAGCCATCTGTCAATGAAACTAATTATTTATACGTTATAGGCCTAATAGGAACAACTGTAGTTCCATATAATTTATTTCTTCACTCTTACATAGCTAAACAAAAATGGAAAACAATAGAAGATTATAAATTATCCATTCCAGATACTATTATATCAATTCTAATAGGAGGAATTATTTCAATTTCAATTATTATAACAGCTGCATCAAATAACCATTTAATCAATGGTTCAAATATCAAAAGTGCCATTGATCTAGGAGGTCAACTTACTCCCTACTTAGGTGATTTTTCTAAATATTTTATTTCTATTGGACTTTTTTCAGCTGGAATTACATCTTCCATTACTGCACCTATCGCAACATCTTATGCTTTATCAGGAATATTTAATTATAAAGCTGAATGGAAAGATAAAAACTTTAAAATCGTTGCTATAATGGTTATTCTCTTTGGTATAATATTTTCATCAATAAATTATAACCCTATAATAATTATAAAGCTAGCTCAGTTTATTAATGGACTATTTCTTCCTCTAATATCAATTTTTCTTTTATGGGCTATAAATCAAAAAAAAATTATGGGTAATTATATCAATTCTACAAGTTATAATTTATTAGGTATTGTTATCATTATGGTTTCAATATTAATTGGTTTAAAAAGTTTGATTACGATATAATGAAAAATATTGATATAAACTGTGATATGGGCGAAAGCTATTACGATAGAAAAATAGGTAATGACAAACAAATCATGAAATACATAAGCTCTTGTAATATTGCATGTGGTTTTCATGGAGGAGATCCTTATACTATTTCAAAAACTATAGACTACGCACTAATAAATAATATAAAAATTGGAGCTCATCCATCTTTTAATGACATAGAAGGTTTTGGAAGAAGAATAGTAAAAGTATCTAATAAGCAACTAAAAAATGAAATTATATACCAAATTAGTGCTATAAAAGGTATGGTAGAATCTAAGGGAGGAACACTAAATCACGTAAAAGCACATGGTGCATTATATAATTTAGCAACTAAAAATAATGATATAGCTAACATTATAATTGAATCAATATCTGAAATTGATAAAAAATTATTGATTTATGGACCATCAATGATGGAATGGGAAACAATAGCTAAAAGGCATCAAATAAAATACATAAAAGAAGTTTTTGCAGATAGAAATTATAATGATGATCTGACTCTAGTTAATAGAAAAAATAATAATTCAATGATTGAAGATGTAAACTTAATGATAATTCATTTAAAAAAAATAATAAACAAAAATTTTGTAGAGACAATAAACAAAAAAAAAATAGCTATTGAAACAGATACAGTTTGCATCCATGGAGATCAAAAAAATGCTCTATTATTCGCAAAATCTATTTATAATGAATTTAAAGATTTAATTAAATAGATAAAGTTGTGTTTGAAATTATAAATATTGGAGATTCTTTTGTATCAGTAAATTTTAAAGAAAAAAAAATAAATTTATTTGAAATCTCAAAACAACTTGAAAAAAGTAACATTAAAGAAATTGAAAATATAGTATGTTCAAATTCATCTATAGGAATAGAATATGACTCTGATAGAACCAACTTTAAAATCATAAACGATAAAATAAATAATTATTTACAATCTTTAAAGATTAATTCTAAAAAGAAAAAAACAAAAATATGGACTATCCCAATTTGTTATGACAAAGAATTTGCACTTGATATAGAAAAAATTTCACAATCAACAGACTTATCAAAAAGTTCAATTATAAAAATACATTTAAATCAAGTTTATAAGGTAAATATGATAGGCTTTATTCCTGGTTTTGTTTACATGAAAACCCTAAATGATCAATTAAAAATTAGCAGAAAAAAAAATCCAAGACTAACAGTTCCAGAAGGATCTATAGGGATAGCAGATAACATGTGTGGTATATATAATATTCAGAGCCCTGGAGGATGGAACATCATAGGAAGAACACCTTTATCTTTTTTTTCAATTTATAATTCACCACCTATTAAAATAAAACCAGAAGATGAAATTAAATTTAAAAAAATAAATAAAAAGGAGTTTTTTAAAATTTTATATGAAAAATAACTACATAAAATTTCTTAGTTCAGGTACACTTACGACAATTCAAGATTTAAAAAGAAAAGGATATAAAAAATATGGCATACCTGAATCAGGACCTTTAGATAAAAAATCTTCAATGTACGCTAACTTTCTAGTTGGAAACCCTTTAAAAAATGAAGTGATTGAAACAACTTTTAAAGGCCCTAAAATTAAATTTTATTTTAACTGTTATATTGGTATAACAGGAGCAGAATCAAATATTAAGGTTAACAATAGAAAAATTAATATAAACAAAACCATAAGTATTTTTAAAAATGACATATTAGATATAGGTAATATAATAAATGGTAATAGAAATTACATAGCTGTTAATGGTCAGTTTGATATTAATCCAGCTTTTGGAAGTTTATCGACATATGAAAAAATACTTATAGGAGGAATTAAAGGTAAAAAATGTAAAAAAAATGATGTTATATATATAAATAAATCAAATAAAGTTCCTTTTAAAGTTATAAGTGAAACCTTAATTAAAAAATACGATAAAAAAAATTATACCATAAGAATTATTAAGGGGCCTGAATGGAATATTCTAACTAAAGATGATAAAAACAACTTACTAAAAAACAAATACAAAATCAATTCACAGAGCGATAGAATGGGAATTAGATTAATTGGAAAAGAGATGAAAATGAAAAACTTATTAGATTTTGAAAGTTGTCATGTATTTAGAGGAGTTGTTCAATGTCCAAAAAATGGGAAACCAATCATTCTAATGAATGATTGCCAAACAACTGGAGGATATCCTAGAATTGCAATAATTGCAAAAAAAGACATTGATTTATTGTCTCAAATAAATCCAAATAAAACAATATCATTTAAGATTATAACACTTGAAGAATCTGAAAATCTAATATCCTACTCTATTAGAAAAGAAAAAAAATTATTAATCTAAGACGTTATAATTATTTTGTATCAGATTAAATTTTGACTTAATTTCATCTAATCTAATATATGCATCATTTCCTGGTTTTTGATCAGCTCTACTTAACATTGACATTAGATAGCTTAACTGATTTATAAGCATAGGTTGCATGTAAGGACCTTCTTTAATAGAAATTTTATTTTTTATTAATTTTAATTGTTTAACTCTTTTATTATTATTATTATTTTTTAACTCATTATTTAACTTGAATTCAAATTGCCTTAAATCACTAAGTAGAGAAGTTGTTTCAAGTAAAAAGTTTTCTTGCTCTACATAAGTATCATCATTTATATGAGATAACCTAGGATCAGGTAAAACACTGAATTTTTTCTCAAACTTCTTATCATCAATCTGCATAACAACCCTATAATTTCCAGGTTTTACAAGTGGACCATTTCTATATGATCTACTAACATTATTATGCCAAGAACCCTTATGTCGCATATTCCAATGAAACCTATTTATTCCTTGTTTTAAAGAAATTGAACTACTTGAAATAGATATAAAATCATTTGTAGACATTGAAAATTCTTCTATTGATTCTTCTTTATTTACACTAGAATAAGAGTTAATTAAATTATTGTTTGAATTGTAGATCGAAAAAATAATTTTTTCAACATTACCATTTACTAAATAATCAAAATCTATACTTGGTTCAGAATAACTAATATGGTTATTGTTTCCAGATCTATATCTATATCTAATAGAATTATTCACAGGATATAAATTTATATCTTCACTTAAATTATGTCTTAATAAATTAATATTATCTAAAATCCAAAATGATCTTCCCATTGTAGATAAAATTAGATTTCCTCTATAAATCTTAATATCTGTAACAGGTGTCACTGGTAAATTCAACTGTAAACTTTCCCAATTTTTTCCATCATCATAAGAAACATACATTCCAAACTCTGTTCCTGCATATAATAATCCTTCCCTTATAGGATCTTCTCTTAAAACCCTAACAGGATAATTATTTGGTATTCCATTAGTTATTAATTCCCACGATTCTCCAAAATCTAATGTTTTATAGATATATGGTTTCCAATCACCTAATTGATATCTTAAAATTGTTACATAAGCTTTTTCCCTTTTAAAATGTGATGGTTCAACAGAATCAACTCTCCCTCCATTATTTACATCATCTGGAGTTACGTTATGCCATGTAATACCACCGTCTTTAGTTAAATGAATTGGACCATCATTAGAACCAATCCACAAAACACCTTCAACTAGAGGAGATTCTCTAATTGAATATATTGTACTATAATATTCTTCACCCGTTATATCTCTAGTAATAGGGCTTCCAGATATTACCTGTTTGTCATCTTCAAAAGCAGTTAAGTCTGGAGAAATTGTTTTCCATGTTTTACCATCATCAATAGTTTTATGAAGATATTGAGAGCCATGGTAAATAACATTAGGATTATGTGAAGAAACAAAAATTGGTGCAACTCTCTGAAATCTATATTTTAAATCTTTGGGGTTATGTCCATAAATATTAGAAGCTCCTACATAATATTGCATTTCTTGTCCAGTCAACTTATTAAATACACCAAACCTACCTTTGCAATTAGAATAAACTATATTATGATTTCCAGGTTTAGGAACGGCAGGACCTGTCTCACATCCACCTGTGTTAATTATGTAAGCATTAGGTCCAGCTTGTACACCATAGGGTGGCCTGCTAGGAACAGCTATTGTTGAACTATTGTCCTGTTGACCAGCATATAACCAATATGGGTATTGGTCATCTACTTCAACCTGATATAATTCTGCTGTAGGTTGATTAAATTGTGTAGTCCATGTTTTCCCAGAATTAAAAGTAATATTAGCACCTCCATCATTTGATTGTATCCATATAGACGTATCATTTGGATTTATCCAAATATCATGATTATCCCCATGAGGTGTAGATTTTGATTTCCATGTTTTACCACCATCATTAGAGACCATAAATCTATTTGCACTTGAATACAAAGTGTTAGAATTTTTTGGGTTTGACTCAACATTCAAATAATAAAATGGCCTATTAACTAATTCTTCTCTAGTATTCATTAATTCAAATGATTTTCCCCTATCAAGTGATCTATAAATACCACCTTTACCATCGGATGCTTCAATCATTGCATATAATTTATTAGGATCTTCTTTGGATACGGCTAAATCAATTTTTCCAATATAGCCTTTTGGAAGTCCATCTGATAATTTCATCCAAGTATTTCCAGCATCAACTGACTTATATATACCACCATTTAATGAACCACTAATAATTGTCCAAGGTTTTCTTTCAGCTCTCCAAGATGCAGCATATATAATATCTGAATCATCTGGAGCTAATTCTACATCAACAATACCAATTGAGTCAGAAACAAATAGAATTTTTTTCCATGATTTCCCTCCATCAATAGTTTTATAAAGACCTCTTTCTTTATTTTTTTGAAAAGGCTGACCTATTGCAGCAACGTATACATTATTTTGATTATTTGGATCAATTTCAACTGCACCTATCTGACCCGTATTTTTAAGACCAATAAAATTCCATGATTTTCCAGCATCTGTAGATTTATAGATTCCTTTTCCAACAATTAAATTAGACCTAAAGCCATCAGTTCCTGTTCCTACGTATATGATATTAGGATTTTTTTGATAAACATTTATTGCACCAATCGAAGGAGATTTAAAATAACCATCTGAAATATTTTTCCATGTAGTTCCAGCATCTGTAGTTTTCCATAAACCCCCACCAGTTGTCCCCATATAAAAAGTGTATTTTAAAGATTCAACACCGTGAACACTTGTTACTCTACCTCCCCTAGTAGGCCCTACATTTCTATATTTAAGATTATTAAAGCGTATTTTATTTTCATTAGCTAAACTATTAAAAGGTCTATTTATATAAACTATTGAAATAGTTATTAATATTATGATTTTCAAATTCATATTAATTTTTTAATTTATTATAAACTGCATTAGTTATCATTATATCCTGAACTGCAACACCAGTCAAATCTGCTACAGTAATATCATTTTCTGATTTTCTATAACTAATTTTAGAATCTATTACTAGACCTAATTCTACAAGATTATTCTTATCAATTAGATTTTCATCTATTGCTTTTTTTGTTTCACCTCTTTCTAAACACTGAGATATACTATCAACTACTAAACAGTCTGCTATTTTAAGTATGTTTGGATCAAGTTCTTGTTTCTCGTGTGTATCTGATCCAACTGCAGTTATATGTGTACCCTTTCTAAGATCTCCTTCATTAATTAATGGTTTAGTAGCACTTGTTGTAGTAACTATTAAATTAGCTTTAGAACATAGTTCTTTTGAAGAATTAACTGGTTCTAGAAGAAAACCCATCTTTGACATATCATCAATGTATTTATCTGTATTTTTCTTATTTCTACCTAGTACAACAACATCTTTACAGTCTGAAACCAATGCTAAACATTCAAGCTGCATCCTTGCCTGAATACCAGTTCCCAAAATTCCAATTTTATTTATTTGTTTAGGAGCTAAATACTTAGCACAAATAGCGCCAGCTATCCCAGTTCTTATGTCTGTTAAATGTCCCTCATCATGTAATACACATTTTAAATAACCAGAATTCTTATCAAACATTACCATTAATCCATGACTCGTACTTAAACCAAGAAAATTATTTTTTGGAAATCCAGAAGCAATTTTTATGACATAGTTTTCATCACTTTTTATATAGCCATATTTAATATGAACATCTCCTGGTGGATTATCAAAAATAAGCTCTCCAACAGGAGGAACTATAGAATTACCTCTTGAATATTCAACAAAACCTTTTTCTATTGGCTTAATTAAATCTAAACCCTTAAGTGCTTTATCTATTTGATTGCGATTATAAATTAAAGAGCTCATAAAATTGATTTTAATGTATGATTTCCAATATTTCCACCACATATTACTATACCAACATTCATTCTCTTAAATAATTTTTTATTTTTTAAAAAAGCAGCAACTGATACTGCTGCAGCTCCTTCAATTACTAATTTCTCATTGGCAATAAAGAATTTAATATTTTCAGCAATTTCCTCTTCTGAAACAAGATAAAAATCATCGATAAACTCCTCACAAAAATTGTAAGTTATAGAATCTCTCTCTATTCCTCCAGCAGAACCTTCAGATAGAGTTGGTAACGAATCAAATTCTATTATTTTTCCCTTATTTAATGATACTTTCATTACTGGAGAATTTTCTGGTGAACATCCAATTACTTTAATGTTAGAATTTATTGATTTTAAATATCCTCCAACTCCAGAAATTAAACCACCTCCACCAACGGTTATAAAAACTACATCTAAATCTTTTATTTGATTAATCATTTCAACTCCAATCGTTCCTTGACCAGAAATCACATCAATATCATTATAAGGAGAGACAAATGATAAATTATTCTCTTCAGCATATGAAATTGCTGATGATTCAGCAATTAAAGAATCATTCCCAGAATATTTTATTTCAACACCGTACTTTTTTATTAATTTAACTTTTAAAGGAACAGCATTCTCAGGAACATAAACCAAGCCCTTCATTTTTAAATTCCTTAAAGAGTATGCAACTGAAGCTCCATGATTACCAGAAGAAGCAGCAACAACTCTAATTGATTTATCGGGTAAATTTAAAATCTTATTCATTGCACCCCTTAACTTAAATGATCCTGTATGTTGAAAATTTTCAAGCTTTAAAAAAACATTAGTATCTGATATTGATGATAAATTTTTTGAATAAATTAAAGGTGTCTTAACTATGTGTTTTTTAATATTATTATATGCCGTTTGACATGATTCTTTTAAGTCATACCTTTCCATTCCTATTTTGAAAATTTTGAATTATTAACTTTTTTTAATTTTTTAAATGGTAAAGATAATAATGTTCCTAAATTATTAGTTTCAGATTTATCCATATAAGTATCAATACCATAAACAACAGATTTTTGTTTATTGATAAAAGAAAAAGTATTAAACAATCTATCCCATATTGAAAAAATATTACCATAATTTGAATCTGTTAAAGGCATTTCATAGTGATGGTGAATTTTATGCATGTTTGGAGTAACTAAAACATAAGAAAGTATAGCATCTATTTTTTTTGGAATATTAATATTTGCGTGAGTAATATGAGCAAATAAAACAGATAAACTTTGGTAAAGCATTACCATTCCAATTGAAGCTCCTGAAACAAAAACACCAATAAATGTAAAAATTATCCTAAATACTGTTTCACCAGGATGATGCCTCAAACCAGTTGTAACATCTACATTCATATCACTGTGATGCACTAAATGAAATTTCCACATCCAAGGTACTTTATGTTGAATAAAATGAA
>LWDU01037406.1_pt1 | contig 35599 bp, 37 predicted proteins | sample 727161 | NCBI WGS metagenome assembly LWDU01 (sample SAMN04566230, study PRJNA314399) | hydrothermal vent metagenome | isolation source: deep sea hydrothermal plume seawater | place: Mexico: Gulf of California, Guaymas Basin | collected 2004-07-11 | reverse complement strand
CGCAATAGCAACGATAAGGGTCGCGCGAACATTCAAAAGGAAGATAAATGTTACGCCGACCACCAGCCCCATGGCGATCTGCAAGTCATGTCCGACGTCCTTGATCGAACTTTCTACAAATTTCGAAATATCGCGTGTGACGACAATCTCCACACCGTCCGGGGCGAGTGTCCGCAAACGCTCAGCTACAGACTTTACAGCACGCGAAACCTCAACTGTGTTTCGTCCGGCTTGCTTGCGGACATCAAGCGAAACACCGCGCCGACCGTTGAGGAAGGCCGCAGAGCGTTCGTCTTCCAAACCATCTTCCACTCTTGCGACATCGCCAACATGAATTACAACGCCGTTTTCTCGATACGCCACGGGTAGATCTGCGAAATCTGCTGGCGTCGTTGCTTCAGCCAACGTTTTGACGCCGAACTCGCGAGTGCCACCAGCAACTTCTAGCCTCCCACCTGGAAGCTCAGCATGCTCACTCTGGACAGCCATGCGAACATCATCCGCAGTCACTCCGAATGATCGCATCCGGTTGTTGTCAAGCCAAACGCGGATAGCTCGGTCTCGTCCACCAACAATCGACACCGATCCCACACCCTTGATGCGTTGAATCTCGTCTTTGGCGATATCATCGGCGAAAGCAGTTATCTCCCGGATCGGGATATCACCAGCAATCATAACCGATATTATGGGTGCGGCATCGGGATCAACTTTATCGACAACCGGTGGGTCAACGTCGCTTGGCAGGTCAGCCAATGCGAGTTGAACCTTATCGCGTACGTCTTGTACCTTTACGTTGATATCGGTTGTCAACGCAAACTCGACTAAGATACTCGAAACGCCTTCGTTACTGAACGATTGCAGGCTTTCGATCCCATCAATCGTGTTGACGTTTTCTTCGATAATATCCGTCACTTCAGATTCTATCGTTTCAGGCGAAGCACCCTCAAGTGTTGTCGTGACAGAAACGTACGGGAATTCGACATTTGGAAACAGATCGACACCCAGTCGACCAATGGAAATCCACCCGAGCCCAACGAGCGCGGCAATGATCATGACAGCGAAAACCGGGTGTCGAATAGAGGTCTTGACGATCCCCATCATGAAACGTCGGTCTCCACTACCGTGCCGTCACGCATCGCATCTAGAGGGTCGACAACAATTAAGTCGGATTCACTCACGCCCGATAGAATTTCAATTCGAACTGGATCAATATCTCGAAACGTAATCGATGCTCGTCGGGCTCGATCACCATCAACTTTAAAGACATAGGGAGAAGTGCTCGAACCCTGAAGCACTGCCCTAGGCAAAACAAGCGCTGGACGCGGGTCAACGTTCACTTCCGCCCGCACTGATTGCCCCGCTCGCACTGCGCATCCCTCATTCAAAAATGCCATTCTGAATTCGACGGTTCTTGCTTGCGGATCAACTCGATCATTTAAAATAATGATATCTGATGGGATAGGTGCACTCCGGCCATCGACATAGAGGTTGCCCTGCAAGCCAAGACGCAACCGACCAACTTCAGATTCCGGCGCAAATAGGATCCCTGCTGCGATCTCGCACTCTTGTATTTGAAGGACCGCCGAATTGCCCATTCCAGAGAAACTATTTGCCATGAAAACGCCTTCGTCGACGTAGCGGGCTGTCACCGCACCATCGAAGGGCGCGCGAACAATCGTATCATCTAGCGCCTGCCGCGCGGTAGCTACTTGAGTGCGGCGAAGCGTGACCTGCGATGCCGCAACCTGAAATGCCGTTTGAACATCTTCGTAAGCAGCTCGTGAGACTGAGCCATCATTGACGAGAACAGAATATCTTTTAAACGCACGTTCGGCATTTGCCGACCCCGCAATTGCAATATCAAGTTGGGCTTCAGCTTCAGAAAGTCGTTGTTGATAGTCGATACGTCGCGTCTGAAACAATGCCTGGCCTTTTTTCACACGGTCACCAACTCCGACATGAATTTTTTCGACTACGCCTTGCGATAGCACGCCAATGTTGCTCGTTTGCTTTGCCGCAATTGTTCCTGACGCGACTAGAGGCTGAGCAAGGTCAATGCGTTCAGCGCTAGTTGTGCTCACTTTAATCGGGGCAATAGTTTTTGGCCTCTCATCTACCGCAACAGCCGTTTGCTCCGGAGGTCGCTCATTTGAGCAAGACGCAAAAAGAAAAACTAGGATAAGCGCGCGGAAAGACAAATGCCGGTTCATGCTGACGGCCTAAGCATCCGATAAGCCCCTCTGCCACTCGAAAGCAAATCGCCGTCACTGCTGTAAACACTGGCCTCCGCCACGGATAGGGTAGCTCCGAGGCGAACCACCTTTCCGACAATTGTAAGCGGGCCAGGCGTTGCAAGTTGATGATAGTCAACACGTAAATCTGCCGTTGCCAGAGGCATATTTCCAGTCGCAATCAAAGCGTAAAACCCCGTCAGGTCGATCAGCGCGGCGAGCACACCGCCATGCGCGGACTCTACCTTCGGGTTTGATACGAGTTCGTCGCGCCAAGGCATAGACAGTTTGATTTCATCCGCGCCTGTTTCGGTCACGGTGAGTCCGAGCCAGCGATGAAACGGAGCCGCTTCTAATGCCTGCTGAACGAAAGCGAGATCAGGCAGAGTTGCACTCATGCTTCAACAACTTCCGAATGCTGCCGCAGAAAGTTACTGACAGCCGTGGTGAATACATCGTTGTTGTCGCCAGCCACCATGTGTCGCGCACCAGCAACATCTGTGAAGTGGGCTTGAGGCAATAAAGCCTGGAATTTTTGCACTGAGGCCTCCGAGACAAGCTCACTCATGCGTCCACGCACCAAATGAACAGGAACAGTGATGTTGCGTACCGATTGCTCAAGGTCCCCAGCTCTCTCAACGGCTGATCGCTTCATAACCCCTTGAATGAAGGCCGGGTCCCAATGCCAACGCCAGCGTTTGTCCTGACCTTGCCGAAGGTTTTTGCGCAAGCCGTCAAGATCTGTCGGTCGGGTCCTGTGAGGTAAATATTGCGCGATAACATCTGCGGCCTCCTCCAGCGTCGCAAATCCATCCACGCTATGCTCGGCCATAAAGCCGATTATCTTTGCGACGCCGCTAGCTTCCATGTTTGGCGTAATGTCCACCAAAGTGATTGAAGCAAAAGCTTTTGGTTGCAGCATGCCAGCACCGACCATGGCACCGAGCCCGCCGAGCGAGGCGCCGACAATGTGAGGTGCACGCCCTTCGTCGCTTAGCTGCTCCGCGACAGCGACCAGATCACGCCCGAAGGCCTCCAGAGAATAGTCGCCATCCTCAGCCCATTCGCTATCGCCGTGCCCTCGAAGATCTAGGGCAATAGAATAAAATCCTTGCTGACCAAGCGATCTGGCTGCGCCTTTCCACGCATGGCGAGTCTGACCACCTCCGTGAGCAAATATTACAGTTGGCGCAGAGTTCTGACCGTAAGCGGAACAGGTCAGTGTCAGACCACTTGCTTGGATTTCTCGCTCGCAACCGTCATTCATAGCCATAATAAATCCCCTAAAATATTATTGTTATGCTCCTAAATGTAAGGTAACTCACAAATAAAGTAAATCGGAATGATATTTTGAAAATTCCAACTGCCGAAAATAGCTTTGTCGGACGTATGGGGGATGATGAGCGAGTGAATCTCAGCTTTTTGCTGGCAGAAGTTACTCGCTTGTTGCGAGCGGCCTTTGATCAGGAAATGAAGCGGCTGGACTTAACGCGGTCACAGTGGCACGCCTTGATTTACGTACTCAGGCTGAAGGCAGCTTCTCAAACCCAACTTGCCGAGGCATTAGAAGTTGCCCGTCCATCTGTTGGCACACTGATCGATCAGTTGGAGAAATCGGGCTACGTAACGCGTGAGGCTGACACGCAGGATCGTCGTATTTGGCGAGTGGTGCCGACAGAGTTTGCGTTGGCGAGATCAGAAGAGATCGCGCGCCTCGCCGAAAGTGTTGCTAACAATGCCTTTGGCGGTCTGTCTCAAGAGCAAATTGAGGCAGCGTCATCAGTGATCCAGGTCATTAGACAAAACCTGGCTAGCTGACGTTCAATCTGACCCAGCCCGTGATTCGGACGGCTGGCCTGCTGCTACCGCTCCTGAATTACGGGCATTGTCAGGAGAACCGGGCGATTGAGTGGGTAGGGCGACGCGGCTAGGATTGCTTCATGCCCCGAAATCCATTTCGCTATTTCAAAACGTCGCCCGAGATCATCCAACTTGCGGTCATGATGTACGTCCGATTTCCGCTTTCTCTGCGCAATGTAGAAGACCTCCTTCATGAGCGTGGAATTGACGTCTGCCATGAGAGCGTGCGGCTCTGGGTCGATAGGTTCGGTCCGATGTTTGCCGGCAAGATCCGCATTCGCCGCGCCAGCTACTTGCGCCAAATCACGCAATGGCAGTGGCACCTGGACGAGGTGTTCGTGAAGAACAACGGAGAGACGCATTACCTCTGGCGAGCCATCGACCATGAGGGCGAAGTTCTAGAAAGCTACGTCACCAAAACTAGAGATAAATCAGCGGCTTTGAGGTTTTTCAAGAAAACGATGAAGCGATACGGTGCGCCGCGGACAGTCGTGACAGACCGGCTGAGACCCTATGGTGCAGCGGTGAAGGAAATCGGAAATATCGATCGCCAGGAGGTTGGTCGCCATTTGAACAACCGCGCCGAGAAGAGCCACTTGCCATTGCGGCGACGAGAGCGAGCAATGTTGAGATTCAGGCGAATGTCGAACCTGCAGAAATTCGCTTCGACGCACGCCTCGTTCCATAATCACTTTAACCTCGAGCGCCACATCAACCACCGCCAGACTTTCAAATTACGACGCGACGCTGCCCTTCTCGAATGGCGCCAACTTGTGGTTGGATAGGGCAGCGTGCGGCTAGCGATGCTGGAGACGGGTTCGCATTAGACTGACAGCACCGCCAGCCAGTTTCCCGAAAATCAGAGATTTTGAGACGTCCCGGAATAGTCCCGACATTTCCGGGACTTGTCGCCCGTTTCAGCGACTCAAATGTGCATTTCCCGTCTCCATTCTACCGCGATCGAGGCCTTTTCGGCAAAAGTCTCCGTTGCCCAATTTTTCAGTCAAGTTTGGCGGTAATTTCCCTGATAATGGGCGATTTACAGGGAATTTCGTCATATTAACAGGTGTTCCATCGATTTCGACTGGTATAAGTGTCGTAAATACAGGGGCTTAGGCGACAAATTCCCTAAGCGCAGGAACAGGGAATTTAATTTCAGGAACAGGGAATTTTTCCGAGCATAACAGGGAATTGCCGCCGACGGATCAGGGAAGCCCAATAGTGACGGGCCTTATCTCGGTTGCGGGTGCATGGTTAGGTTTTGTGAGCGTTGGAACTAGCCGATGGAAAATCGGGATCGTGAACCTAACCGGAGGGCCAGCGAGATGTTCGAAAGTCGTGCTGGTACGGGACCACTCGAGGCAATCAACCGCCGCTCGTTCTTTATCGCAGCGGACTTAAGTCATATGACTTAGTCATAGGCTAAGTCATATGACTAAAGGGTATGACGGATAGGGACATGCCAGGTCCTCAGAGGGTCGTGTTGAAGGTCTTCCAGAGAATGAAGCGCCTGATCGCGCCGGGAGCTAGGACAGAAAAATCGCGTCCTGCTCGTCCCATTTGACCGGGATCGAAATCTTTGAAAGCTGGTAGGCCGAGATGTGCGGGGCCTGGCTTCCTTCGCTGATCGCTTCGAGAATTCGAGGTGACAGGAAAGCCAGATCCAGATTGTGCGTGATGTAAGACGGCGAGACGTCTTGATCATTGGCAATGTCGCCAATCGAGCGTCCGGCTTTGATGAAATCCAGCCAGTCCATGGCCTGGATAATGCGACGGATCAGCACTCGATCCAGTTTCCGGCGCGTGTTCTGTCTGTCCAGAACGAGCTTGCGTTCGACACCGCGTCGGCGTTGCGAAAGTGGTATGCAGATGGGCAGCGTTTCATCGTTTCCAGCAAGATGGATTGCCAGCTCGTTTGAGCCGACGACCAAACGCTCGACCTGGTTCAGCGTTTCGCGCTGCGATGGCTCGTCTTTGCTCGGCAGATGTTGGACTTGCAGGCGATGGACCAGCGCGTTGAAGACAACCTGCTCAAGCTCGCTCGCTGGCAGACGGACCTGATCATCTGCGGACACGTAGTAGCGATAACGTCGCTGCCCTTTTCGGGCATGATGCGCGTAGAAAGACCGGCCCTGACCATCAAACACCTTTCCAGCAAGTGGCGACGGGTTGGCGGCGTTTTTCCGGGTCTTTCTTGCAACTCGATTATGCGCCATCGTGTCTTGAACCCTTATCCAGAGCGCTTCTGAAATGATCGCTTCATGCAGGCCGTCATAGACCTGGTCGCGATGCTTGATCTTGCCGCAATAGAGCGGGTTGGAGAGCAGCTGATAAAGATGGCCCGTTCTGAACGGCTGGCCGCCCGTCACCCGGCCCGAGGCAAACTCATGCTGCTTGGTTCGAAGGCCGGCGGCATCAGCATAGTCCTTCAGTTTCTGGACCGAGCCAAGCACGACATATGCCTGGAACAAGGTCCTGACGATTTCGGCTTCGGCCTTGTTGATCACGAGGCCTGCATCGGTCTTGTCGTAGCCAAGCGGCAGAACACCGCCCATCCACATTCCCTTCTTCTTGGAGGCTGCGATCTTGTCGCGGATCCGCTCGGCTGTGACTTCCCGCTCGAACTGGGCGAACGAGAGCAGCACGTTCAGCGTCAGCCGCCCCATGCTTGAGGCTGTGTTGAACTGCTGTGTCACCGAGACGAAGGACGCGCCCGTAGTCTCGAACCGCTCGACCAGCCGGGCGAAGTCGGCAAGCGAGCGCGTCAGGCGGTCGATCTTGTAGACCACGACCATGTCGATGCGACCGGCTTCGAGTTCAGCGAGCAGGGACTGCAGGGCAGGGCGGTCCATCGTCCCACCGGATATCCCGCCATCGTCATATCGCTGCGGCAGAAGCTTCCAGCCTTCATGTCGCTGCGAACGAACATAGGCCTCGCAGGCTTCCCGCTGCGCGTCCAGCGAGTTGAACGCCTGGTCGAGGCCCTCATCGGAGGACTTCCGCGTATAGATGGCGCAGCGGACCTTCTTCATGTCTGCACACCGAAGAAACGAGGGCCGGACCACTTCGTCCCGGTGATCTCCTTGGCGATAGCACTTAGCGATCGCCAGATCTTGCCATTCCAGAAATAGCCGGCCTCGGTGATATCGACTGTGTGTTCGACGCCGTTCCACTCCCGCACCAGGCGCTGACCGTTGCAAGCTGGCACCGCGCCGCAGGTCGTCTCTCCCACCCGCCGCCTAAGTTTTTTCACCAGGGCCGCACGAGGTTGGCCAGAGACCTGCCATTGCTGCTCGCATGTCAGGACCTTCACCATCATCGGAGAGCGAAGTTTGGGTGGTGGCGCTGAACCGATCATCTCGGTCCAGCACTCGATGAGTTCGTCTCGCGAAAGGCTCTCGAAGTAGACCTGCCTCACGCCTCTTCCCCGCGAAGTTTGAACCGGGCAGGGGACTTCTCGGTCTTTTCGATCCGATCAATGACATAGCCGCGCTTGCGGAGCCGTGTCATCGCGGCGCGGACTGTGTGCGGCTGCCAAGCGAGTAGGTTGGAAAGCTGCTTCAGTGTCTGGCCCTTGCCGGACAGGGCCTCGACCAGGCGGGCTTCCTTGGTGCCGTCTTTGGGGGCGTCGATTGTTTGTTGCTCGGTCATGGCTTGTCTCCGTTGAATGTGTGGGTGCGATCGTTCGCTCCCACTGAGACAAGCCCGGGGCGATACCGGGACACGCTTTCTATTGTCAAAGACAGCAATGCTCGGAACGCGCCTGAAGTCCAGCGGCCCGCGAAAAAGCTGCGTGGACTGTGACGGCGAAGGCGCGCCAAGTGGCCGACATGGACGAGCTGGACCCAATCCGCGAACTGGTTGTTGAGGCGATGGCCGAGTTGGAGCAGGCGTTGGTTGATGGGCTACCGGCGCAGGCGCCGAGCTCTGGAGAACAGGACATTAAGCGGGGGTTGAGGCCAAGCCGGCGACGCCCTGGGACGATGCCTTTAGCTTTATCGGCCAGGAAGCGTTCACAGCGCCTGGGCAACTGCGATATTCCTGCGACCCTGGCGCGACACGTGTCGAAGGCGATACGAACGCTGACATCGAGCCGGAATTTACGCTTCGTCTGGCGTCGTGCGAATGGATGGCAGCTGATGATTTTGTGCTGTGAGAGGTTCGCTGCCTGAGAACGGACCCGAACGGCATCAGAAAATCATCGCGCGGCAAAGTCAGATGGCTCGTGATCGGTGTCAAAGGCGGTAGACTCGGCCAGCGGAGGATACCAAACGATGCAGGCAATCGAATTGCAGACAGGGCTGGGGGCCGTGCGCGGGTCCGGGGATGAGCAGGTCCAGTCATTTCTTGGAATTCCGTATGCTGAGCCGCCTGTCGGCGCCCTTCGTTTCGAACTTCCCCAAAAAGCCAGGCCCTGGGACGGGGTACGGGATGCAACGTTGTCGGGGCCGAACGCGCCGCATCGGCTGAATGACTTCCCGGGGCTCGATACGGTGCCTCTGGTCGGCAGCGGCTGGACCCGGGGTGATGACTATCTGACGCTCAATATCTGGCGACCTGCGGACGGCGGGACTGGCGTGCCGGTCATGGTGTTCATTCATGGCGGCGGGTTCGTCATCGGGAGCAAGGATGCTCCCGCGCAGGATGGGCGTGCCTTCGCGCGTGATGGCGTGATCTGCGTGGCGATCAATTACCGGCTCGGCATTGAGGGCTTCCTGCCTGTTCCTGGCGTGCCGACCAATCTTGGCTTGCGCGACCAGATCTGCGCGCTCGAATGGGTGCGCGAGCATATTGCGGACTATGGCGGCGACCCCTCCAACGTCACTGTGTTCGGCGAGTCGGCCGGGGCCATGTCCGTGGCAAATCTCGTGACCTCGCCGCTCGCCAGCGGCCTGTTCCGGAGGGTGATTGTCCAGAGCGGGCACGGCGCAATGACGCGTGACATAGATGTTGCGCAACGGCTTGTCCGGAAAGTCGCCAAGCTTCTGGGCGTGGCGCCAACGAAAGCCGGATTCTCGTCTGCCTCGGTCGAGGCCTGTCTCGATGCTGTCCAGAAGGTCTCGCAGCCGGCGACGCGACTTGATCTGCGCGGTAAGGACGGGCGTGAACCTGTCTTCGGGATCAGCCGCTTTGTTCCTGTGCATGGCGACGATGTTTTGCCGCTCCAGCCGCTGGAAGCATTGAAGCAGGGCGCGGGTTCGGACATCGACGTGCTGATCGGCACAAATGCCGAGGAGATGAACCTCTACCTCGTGCCAACCGGTGTTCGCGACAAGACTGGCGGGCTTCTTGCCATCTATGTGCTTGGCCGTTCCCAGCCCAGCGCGCGGCGTGTGCTCAAGGCCTATGGGCTGAAGTCAAAAGGCAAGAAACCGGGCCAGGCCTTGCTCGATGCGATGACCGATCTTGTCTTTCGCTGGCCGGCACGCCGGTTCGCCGAGGAACATCGGGGCCGCACCCACATGTTTGAGTTCGAGTGGCGCTCGCCAGCCTTTGGTGGCGGGCTCGGGGCCAGCCACGGGATGGAGCTTCCTTTCGTGTTCGACACGCTGGCATCGACGACGGGTCCGGAGGGCCTGACGGGGGAGGTGGCGCCGCAGGCGCTGGCCGATCACGTGCACAGGGTCTGGGCTGAAAGGCTTCCATTGTGCGGTCTTCGACGCTTGCGCGAATGTATAAATATACACGCTTCAGTCAGGCTGCGAGAATAAGCCGAACCTGCTTCATGGTCATGAACATACGAGACGGATTGCTCGCAAAGGGTTGAAATCCAAAGGCCGCGTACCAGTCGATACGCCGCTGATATGCTAAGACATCACCATCGGACATAACGTCTAGGACGATTGCAAAGCAGCCCGCTTTTTGCGCGATAGCGTCAGCTTTTGCAAAGATATGGTGCATGAGAATTGACCCAAGCCCTTGGCCTTGTGCATCCTCGCTCACTGCGACCTGTCCAAGAAACAGAATAGGTAATTCGCCGTGATCGGGCGCACCGCGCGGACGTTTGACCAATTCGCCCGCATTCATCATGCCGAGATTGATCGCATGATAACCGAGAATATCGGCGCTGCCCTCTTCAACAGCGACATAGACGCGGGTCATGTCGTCCTTTTGCTGCTTCTTTGCGTTCAGCTTGAGAAAGTTGTCCAGTCGGTCAACCCCACAAGAAAATCCGGCCCGATTGTGTCGGGCCGGATCAAAATGCTCAATGCGCAAGTCGCTTGAATCAGTCAGCATGCACGACGCGGTCCTTATAGGCCTTCGCAGCGGCAATCGCGCGTGGCGTCGGCTCTGGCGGCGCATCCAGGGCAGCCGCAAATTGGGCGGCATCTTCTGGCGTCAGCACATGCCGCGAGCGTGTTTCAAGAACGCGCTCGGCTTCCTTGGCGATTGCCGCCCGCAGGAAAACTGATTTATCAACAGCCAATGACGTGGCAGCCTGTTCAATTAGATCGAACAGCCCGTCGCCGTGACGGATTTGGGTCGTGCGAGACTGCTTTTCATCATCCAGAGGACTGGCTTGAAAATCCAACATAGCGAACTCCTTTCATACAGTTATGTAGTGCATATTGCATTACAAGTCAAGTTTTACCGCAATTTCGCACACTGAGCCACAGTGTTCGCCATGGAGAAAAAATGGCGAAATCCCCTAAGCGGCGTCTCTTTTAGGACGTGACCAGACCAAATCGGCTTTGCCATCCTTGTCAAAAAGAGCAGCGTTGACTGGCCCGGCAAAGCTAGGGTCGTCCAGCAGAACGCGCAGATAAGGTTTTGCGGATTCTTTTGCTTCTTCGCGCCATGCGACGCCGAGATCACATTGTCCTGTTTTGACGAAGAAGTCGGGACTTCCGTCACCCTTCTTTCGGTCATTTGCGATGAAGCGCACCTTTCGCGCCATTGCGAGGGTTGAGATTGTGCCCTCATATCCGTCTTTGACGGGCCTGAATTGTCCGATGGTAGCCATAATGGTCTCCTTTGGTTGGTGGACTGGGGTTAAGTGGTGAGCGCTTTGCGCGCCTTTTTGAAATTTCTGTCACTCGCCATGAACGCTTCAAGCATGGACGGGATGAGCTCAGTGACCTTGGCAGGCTGTCCGTAAGCCTGCTCATAGACCCGCGCATAATCCTGCAAGTCAGCTTGAAGCGGCGGCGGCAAGGCGATGCTGAGTTTGACGGGTGTGGTGTCAGGAAGTTGACTGATTTTGAGCGCGCTCATTGGGAGCCTCCATAGGGTTGCAGGACAATGTCCTTGTTGACGATGACGCGCAGCCGCCATCCCGGCCTGATTTTCAGTGTAGGTTGAACTTGAAGCTGCTGGGTGACGATTTGCTGACCCGCCTGATTGATGGTCTGCTGACCGCCATCTCGCAGTGCATTTAGAATATCATCATCCCGGTCACGGCCGATTTCCGAAGAGACGGACAAGACCGATGACAAAATAGCGGCTTTGAAAATCTGCCAGCTATGATGATCGACGCGGTCCTCAAGCCCGGCGTAGCCTGACATATCCACGGCAGGCAGATTGTCGATGGTGATGGATGTGCCGTCCGGCATGATGATGCGTGACCAGACAACCAAGGCCCGCGACTGTCCGTAAGCGATGACACTGTCATACCGGCCCAATAATTTTGAGCCTTGCGGAATGAGCAAATGCTGGCCTGTTGGCGTGTCATACACATGCTCTGTCACCTGCGCGATGACCTGGCCGGGTAAATCAGAGTTGAGCCCTGTCACCAGACTGGCCGGAATGATTGTGCCTGCCATGACCTGATAGGGAGAGATCGGCTGTTGTAGGCGATAAGGATTGTAAATATCAGTCTCGACCTCTGCGCCGAGGAACGCCTCTTTGCGCTCTTGGCGGTTTTGGTCGGGTGCGCTTGGGGCCAAAAGCCCGGCGACTTGTTCTGCACTGCCGCTTTGGTGCGCAATAAAGAATAGCTTCGAGGTGCGGGCCGCGTCGGCTAGCTGCGCTTCTGGCGATGGCTGGGCATTTGTAGGCGCGCTACCGCTATACCTCGTCCGCGCCGGCTCATAGCGGAATGGATTGTCTTCGCGCACGGGTTCGCGTGTCTTGCCAATCATCGCCGAGCCAAGGTCTCCCGGTAAAGGCGGGCCTAGCAGAGGTGGCTCGCGCTTCACGTCAGCATAAGTGCTCGGCATTTCATTGAGGCCATCGGGCAACGCCTTCATAGTCGTATTATAAAGCTCTTGCGGCGCAGCGCCGCCCGACCTGTCGGGCGAGCGTAGCGCAAAGGCGGCCGCGCCCAGCACAATAACACTTGCAGCCCCGACAAGGCCGATAAGGGCGCGGCGATTAAACCGCCGCACAGAACGGGGTTTGCCACGAAGCTCTAAGCTATCGGCCATAACTATAGCCCTGCCATTTTGGTGACGGGGTTTTGCGTGCGAAGAATGCGGACGACTTGCTGCTCATCTTCACCGAGGCGCAACTCGGCAGCGCCAAACAGACGGTCCACGATATAATAAGCGCCATTGATGCGGTAATTGACGAGTTGGCTTTCGCCATTGCGTCCGACGACAAAGAGCGGCGGCGCTTCGCCCTGATCCAGCCGAGCTGGAAACTGGATGAAGACCTTCTTGCCGTCATCAAAAGCGCGCAGGGGTCGCCAATGGGGCTCATCCCCATCAATCTCATAACGGAAGTTCAAGCGCTCAATCTGGAGACCGCGTTCTATAGGCTGGCGCGTTCGTGCACGCGATGCACTTTTACTGGACTTACGGAGCATCAGCTCTTCGTGCGGATAGCGCCAGGATACCGCCGCCATATAAGTCTCGCGGAAGGACTTCATCTCGACATGGTAAGTGCGCTTGGATGTTGTGATAATGAGATTTGTGGTCAGTCCGTGCGAGATTGGCTTAACCAGAATATGCACCTGCTCGCTATCGCCGGAGCCGGAGACAGTATCTCCGAGCACCCAGCGCACTGTATCACCTGCCGAGACCGACATCAGCTCTTCGCCGGGTTGGAGCGCAATATCAGTGACCTGTTCGGGCGCCGTATAAACCTGATAGAGCGCGCCGATTGTATAGGGATAGATCTGTATAGCGTTTACGAAACCGCCCGCTTCCGGCTCGATGGCAGAGGCCGCATTGGCCTGATCAATCGCCTCATGAGGCTTGAGGGTTTGAATTTCTGCGATGGACTCATTGATAATTGGCTTGAGTTGGCCCGCCATGGCCACAGGCATGATGCGTTCATAAATCATTGGCGTATCTGCACCGATTTCCTCCACCGTCAGTTCATCGGGCAGATAGACAGCTTCCATATTGGGCCCAAAGTATGCTTTGTTTTCGAGGGAATATGTACGATATGGCCTTTGTCGGCCCGGATGCGTTCGTCGGTAGTCACGTTTATCGGACCGTCTGTGCCAATGGTAAACTGATCTGCAAGATGTGAATGAGAGCGGTTATCTCCCAGACGCGCATCTAGAACCGCCCATCCAAGGCCCACAATGAGCTGGCCTGACCAGGCTGTTTTAGCCTCCTGCCTAGACATGTTGTGTTTCTATAAGAGACTGATGGCCGTCGGGTTTGGGCGCAAACCAGCGATGAAGCGCTGGCATGACAAGTAGCGTTAGCACAGTCGAAGAGACGAGACCCCCGATAACCACGGTTGCCAAGGGTCTTTGAACTTCCGCGCCAACACCCGTCGCAAACAATAAGGGCGCAAGACCAAGAGCGGTGGTTATGGCCGTCATCAGGACGGGTCTCGCCCGTAAGCGCGCGGCTTCAAGAGCCAGAGCGTTCCGGTCGCGGCCTGCGCGAGCAAAGTCATCCATAAAGCTGACAAGCACCATGCCATTACCTAGCGCGATACCAAATAGAGCGATAAAGCCGACCGTGGCAGGCACAGAAACGGGCAGACCGGTTAGCCAGAGTGCTAACGCCCCGCCTGTTAAAGCCAGAGGAATATTGAATAGAATGAGAATGGCTGATTGTCATCAGCAGGATCAGAAATACAATGGCGAGTGTGATCGGAATAACGACAGCAAATCTTGCATTTGCTTGTTGCTGAAGCTCGAACTGACCGCCCCAAACGAGCCGATATCCGGGTGCTAATTGTAATTCAGCGTCGGTCAGGGCCTGAGCCTCGGCGACGAAACTCCCAATATCACGGCCGCGAACATTTGCTTGCACGGCAATAAAGCGCTGACCATCTTCACGGGTTATCTGACGTGGACCTATTACGGTTTCGATGTTTGCAACCTCGCGAAGCGGTATCAGCGCACCATCTTCTGATTTCAACAGGATGCGCCCAATCGCTTCGGGATTTGACCGGGACTGTTCGTTCAACCGAACGATGATTGGGAATTGCCGAACGCCTTCAAACAGCGCGCCGGCTTCGGCGCCGCCAACAGATGTCCGAAGAACCTCTAGGGCTTGTCTGATGTCGATACCGTAACGTCCTAAGGCACTTCGATCGACAGTAACTTTTAGCTCGGGAGCTCCGGTTAGCTGTTCTGCTTGTACATCGGACGCCCCCGGAACCCTGCGCAGCAATTGCTGGAGATCATTTGCTGATTGGATGAGTTGATCTGAATCTGGGCCAAAAATTTTAATGGCGAGTTCTGCGCGTGTGCCTGTCATCAACTCATCTACCGCCATGGCAATGGGCTGACCGACATTGGCAAGAATTCCGGGGTAATCCTCTAAAAACTCAGAGAGCTCATATCGGAACGTCTCAGGAGACATACCCGCCCGCCATTCCGACTTCGGCTTTATCGACAAAAATATCTCAGCGCTGTTGGTCGGGTCTGTCATGGCCCCCACTTCGCCGCGACCAACACGGGTCACGATTGATTCGATTTCAGGAAACGTACTGGCCAAGTGCGATTCAATGCGCGTGACAGTCGCTTCAGCTTGCGTGAGCGAAATCGAAGGCGCCATGGTCACGCGCAACAAGATGTCGCCTTCTTCGAGTTCCGGTGTGAATTCCGAACCGAGTTGTGACCCGGCAAACACTCCTGAAAGCAAGAGCATGCTGGCGAGCACAACCGCACCGGCGCGAAAACGGATAAAAAAGCCAGCGCAGACCGTTATCAGCCTTGTCATCGCGCTATCTTTTTTCTCGGCCGATTTAGCTGGGCGCATCACACCGAAGGCTACAGCCGGGGCAATCAGGGCCGCGTAAATCAATGATCCCGTCATGGCGAGCGCAGCAGATGCCGCAAGAGGCCGGAAGGTTTTACCCTCGACCCCCTGAAGCGCAAATAGGGGTAAGAAAACAACAATCACCACAATGACAGCGGCAATCAGCGGCGCAATCACCTCTGCGGTTGACCGTGCAACGACGTCCCGCCGGGTCTCATCTGGGTCTGATTTCAGACCTCTATCCACGTTCTCAGCAATGACGATAGCGCCATCGACCATCATGCCAATTGCGATAGCAACGCCGCCGAGTGACATAAGGTTGGCTCCGATGCCAAGGACATTCATGGCGACAAAAGCAAAGCCGACTGAGAATGGGATCGACATGACAACAACAAGAGATGGACGCCATCCGCCCAAAAATACGAAAACGACAATCGCAACGAGAATTGCGCCCTGCCAGAGCGCAGTTGTCACCGTGGATGCGGCCTTATTCACAAGTGTGCCTTGGTCATAATAGGGTATGGCCCGCACACCTTCCGGGAGGGTGGTATTGATTTCGTCGAAGCGGGTTTTTACGCGCGAAACCACATCCGATGTGTTGGTGCCGTAAAGTTTGAGCACCATACCGGCAACGACTTCGCCTTCACCGTTTGATGTTGCCAACCCTTGGCGCACACCTCCGCCAATTCGTACATCACCAATGTCGCGCATTCGCACGGGTCGACCATCAGTAGTTTTTATGGTTATGGCTGCAAGATCTTCAACGCTGCGGGCCAGACCAATACCGCGCACCGTAAATTGTTCATCCGCGAGTTCAATAAACTGAGCGCCGAGCGTATGGTTGCCCCGCTCAAGCGCTTCCGACACTTCATTGATCTGAATGTCGTAAGATTGCATCGCTTCCGGGTCGATGAGAACCTGAAATTGCTTCTCATATCCCCCAAGAGACAAAACTTCGGTCACGCCTGTGACAGTTTGGAGTTGGTATTTGACGATCCAGTCTTGTATTTCGCGCATTTCAACCAAACTGCGCGTGCCGGTATCGTCGACCAGTTTGTAGTAAAGAATAATACCAAGACCTGTCGAGATGGGCCCCATTTGGGGCTCACCATAGCCTGCGGGGATAGCATCGCGCGCCTGCGCCAGACGTTCGCCAACAACTTGCCGGGCAAAATAGACATCGGTACCGTCTTCAAAATAGATATTGACGACGGACAGCCCAAAATTTGACACCGAGCGCATATGATCAATTTTCGGAAGACCTGCCATAGACGCTTCGATGGGATAGGTAACATAGCGCTCGACTTCTTCTGGTCCAAGACCGTCAGTTTCAGTAAAGACTTGAACCAGGGCGGGCGTAACATCCGGGAAGGCATCAACAGGCAGAGCGCGAAATGCGAACACGCCGCTAATTGTCATGGCAATGGCGAAAATGGCGGCGAGCAATCGTCCACCCGCAATACGGTGCATAAAAGTTTGCATAATCAATGATCCTGTAACTAGTCGTCGTCGGCGCCGAAGGAGTCTTTTTCGAGCTGTGATTTGAGCGTGAACGCGCCCTCAGCTACATAGCTTTCGCCGTTTTCCAGTCCCCGAAGGATGCTGATATACCCGTCTTGTTCCAGACCTGTGACGACGGGCTTGGGCGCGAAGCCATCTTCGGTTGGAACAAATATCGACGGCGTGGCATTCACAGTCTGAACAGCGTTGATTGGAACCCGAACGAGAGTCTCGCCTTCACCAAGTTCGATCTTTGCCCGGATAAATGACCCCGGTCGCAAGCGGCCATTGGCGTTATCAACTATCACGCGGGCCGTCGCCGTTCGCGACGATTGATCCACAATCGGTGATATAAAGGCAATTTCAGACTGGGCGATTGTCTCGTCATCATCAGTGATCAAGTTGACTTTTGTCCCCTCATCAAGACGGGAAAGATCTTGCTTGAAAACCGCAATATCCACCCAGACAACACCGTCATCGACAATCGTAAATAAAGGCTCAGCTGATGTATCATCTGTATTGACGGCGGCTCCCACGTGACAACGAAATTTGCACCGGTATTGTCTGAGCTGATTTGCGCGGGGCTCAAGCCAAGCGTTTGTAACTTGACCTTGATGGCCTGTAGATTGGCGTTTGCTGCGGATACACCCGCTCGCGCAGCGAGCAGGTCAGCTTCCGAGGTGATTTTATCCGTCCAAAGACGTTCCTCCCTTTTAAGCGTGGTTTGCGCCAAATCGGTCGCGGCTCTTGCGGATATAAAGTCTGATTTTAAGTCAGCGAGTTCACGACTGGCGATTAAAGCCAGTCTCTGACCGCGCGTGACATCGTCACCCTCTGTTGCATATAATCTGCGAACAATACCGCCAATCTGAGGAGAGATTTGAGCCACACGGTCGGCGTCAAACCGGACTTCCGTTTGGGCAATTTCGACCCTGATTCCAGCTGCCTCAGCAGCGATGTCGCTCAAGCTGATAACGCCGCTTTCGTCATCTTCATCCTCAGCGTCTTCATGAGCGGTAGAATTTTGATTTTCTGCAAGATCAACTGATGTTAGCTCATTGCTGCACGCTGTCAGCATGAGAGTGCCAAATGCAACGATCCAAAAAGTATTCCAATAAGACGTCATAAATTTATTCTCCAGAAAAGGGAGCGGCACCGATAAGGCTTTTCAGGCGCGCTGTTTCAACACGAAGCGAGTGTTTCGCATTCAGAACCGAGCGTTGGGCCTCAAGCAAAGCGTTGCGCGCATCGAAGGTCGTAGTCAGGTCAAACTTACCTGCAGCATATCCTTGGGTGGACGCTTCATAGGCAGCAACGGCGCTGGGCAAGACTGTGTCTTCAAGAATGGTGAGGCGTTGGCGAGCGCTTGTGACGGTCGCGACCGCGCTGCGCTGGCGTGCCCGCAAACGAGCTTCTACGGCGACCTTATTGATTTGACCGGCCTTGGCCCGAATTTCAGCTGCGCGGGTCGCCCCCCGATTGCGATCAAATAAAGGCAGTGGGACAGACACGCCCGCGACAAGCGCGCTGTCACCTGTGCTTTCAAATCGCCGAAAACCAGCCGAAACAGTAATGTCCGGGATAGCAGCGGCGCGTTCAACATCAATGGCCGCCCGCAAGGCATTTTCCGATGCCGATGCACGATCTAATTCCGGATGTGTAAATTGTGTCTCGTCCATGAGCATCGCATCGGCGACCGGGTCTCGAGCCTCAGCAAGACGGAACAATGGGTTCGGTTCACCCCAGAGTGATGCCAACTCATAACGTCGCTCTTCGACCAAGCCTTTCGCAAAACTTGCTGAGGCCTGGGCAGTAGCCGCTGCACTTTCAGCTCTGATCTGCTCGGGTGGCGGCGCGGCGCCGGCTGCGACGCGTTTGCGAACGGTGTCGGCCAATTGTTCCGCAGTTTCGGCCGCAGTGTCGAGCAGCGCCGCATCGTTCAGCGCATGAATATAATCGTAAAAGAGAATAGTGCCTTGCAGTTCTGTTTCGCGCAGAATAACCGCGCACTCGGCGGATGCGAGAGCGGTCAAGGCGCGCGCAGAGGTCTGGGCGCGTTGACGTTTACCACCGAGCCGGAGCGTTTGCTCAAGGCCAAGGGTTGTTTCTGCTTCATTAAACCCGCTCAAAGCACCGCTTCCGGCAAATTCTTCGAGTTATATTGAAAGTACCGGATTTAGTGGGCGTCCTGCTTGCTCTGCGTCTGCTGCACGCGCCATTATTTCAAGGCTCGCAGCGCGCGTTTCTGGCGAGGCGCGACGTATTTCGCGCAATACGGCGTCAATGGTCAGCGGCGCATCCGCGCCCAAAGATGATGCCCCGTCATAGTCATATTGGCTATTTTTTTCACAGGGTCCCGCTTGAGACTGAGCCTGAGCAGGCAGAGAGAGAGCCAAAAGCAGTGTGGCCCAAAGAAATTGTTTCATTGATAGTGTCCTCGATTTGACAGGTCATGCAGAAATGGCTCCGTAATTGGAGCGCACCGGTCAAATACGAGGGGGGCGAAAGGGGCCTTGCGGGCCGTCTCTAGAAAATTGGTCTGAATCTGGCGGTACATGAGCGTTTGTCTTGCGCTCATATGCGTGCATCAAATTGAAATCATTTTTGAGAATGGCGCCGCAAGCCAAGCATTGGCAACATCCCATATCCGTATCGTCGGGACTGTTGCGATCAACCGGATTCAGACGCTCTGCTTGAATGGTTTGCGGGACAGCACTGGCCGGCGACATCGTGCAGAATGCTGCGCCGCCTGTCTGCGGAGCCGTGCTCTGAGCCGATGCTGGGATAATGAAGAGAATCGCCAGAACAGCAAGACAGACGAAGCGCCACGCACTTTGTTTGACTCTTTCATGTTCCAGTTCCAGCTTCACAACAAAACGACAGTCCAAATTACCGGCAAGTCCATCGCAGTCATGACCCAAAATCCACTAACGACGGCATTGCCCGAGCCCAATCGACTTAATAAAGCAAGGTTTAATCCCTCTAGTAACTAGAGGGTCAAGAGATAATTTTCTGGTTTGAGATTTTGGCCGATGCATGAGCGGGTTTGGTAATGCTTTCCATAATCGCACAGGACGCAACTTCGCCGCCTGCACAGGACACTATCATCTCTTTCAACTCCTTTTTGAGAGCGCGTAATTGTTTTAGACGCTTGTCCACTTCGCCCAGATGGTGACGGGCAACCCGGTCTACTTTGAGGCAATCTGCGTTCGGAGTCATTTGTAGGTCGATGAGTTCCCTTATGGCCTCGATTGGAAAGCCGAGATCACGGCATTGCCGGATAAAGAGCAGCCTGTTGGATGATGCTTCGTCATAGACACGCTGTCCACCAGATGTGCGTCCAGGCTCTTGGAGCAATTTGATAGATTCATAATAGCGTATTGTTGTGATTTTTACCCCGGAGAGTTTTGATAATTGCCCAATGGAACGGTTTTGATCTGCCATGTCATTTTCTCCTTGAACCTATAGTGACTATAGGGTGTAACAAACCCCTTTAAGGAATGAAACAGTAGAATTTTGCGGACGTATCACCCTTCTATGAAACGGTGTTCGCCTAAATTACAGGAACAAAGGATAGGCTATGGCGGATGACGATTGCTGCGGCGTTGATGAAGAACAGATCCGTTCGCCGGGCTATCGCCGGGCGTTGTGGATCGTTGTTATATTGAATTTGGGCTATGGCGTCATAGAGCTTTTTGGCGGCTTTCTCGCTAATTCTCAGGCGCTAAAAGCAGATGCCCTCGATTTTTTAGGCGATGGGTCTATCACATTCCTCGGATTGCTTGCGATTGGCTGGTCGCTGGCCTGGCGTGCTCGGTCTGCATTCATTCAAGGCCTTTTCCTTGGGCTGCTTGGGCTTTGGGTGCTGCTCTCTACGATTCTCAAGACACTTACGGACACACCCGTTGAAGCGGGTTTGATGGGATTGTTCGCGTTTGCCGCCTTGATTGTAAATCTCATTGCGGTTGTGCCTTTGCTGCCCTACCGTGACGGAGACGCCAATATGCGCGCTGTGTGGCTTTTTTCCCGTAACGATGCGATCGGGAATGTGGCTGTTATCATCGCCGCAGGTTTGGTTGCCTTGACCTCTACACGCTGGCCAGACCTTATTGTGGCGTTTCTAATAGCGGCATTATTTCTTCATTCCGCCTGGAACATATTGCGGGATGCCCGGCGAGATCTGAAGGTTGCGACATCGCGCGCGACAGACCCGCTGACGCGTGAGACTAAATCCGAATGACACAGCATGTCCGTTGGTTTGGCGCGTCTATCGCGGCAGCAATACTCATCGCAGACCTCTCCAGCAAAGCCGCTATGGTGTCATTTCTTACCGGGTCCGGCGACAGGGTTGAACTGCTGCCATTTCTTGATTTGAGGCTGGGGTATAATCGGGGCATCAGTTTTGGATTGCTGGGATCGTATGGTGACTGGATGCCTTGGGTACTGGCTTTGGTCGCGTTTCTCGTATCTGCCTATTTGGCAACGCTTCTATGGCGCGCCACAAATAAGCGTGATGCAATCTGGATCGGATTGATTATAGGTGGCGCTTTAGGCAATGCCATTGACCGTCTGATAGACGGCGTTGTTACGGATTTCATCGATCTTCATGTCTTTGAATATCACTGGCCAACCTTCAATTTCGCCGATATCGCGATAGTCCTTGGCGTCGCAATTGTGCTTCTGGGAAGCACGAGAAATTCAGCGAAATAATTAGTTGTAAATCAAGATGCCACCGACTGATGCGTTCGGTTAACGTTAACAATAATTTCCAATACTACAGAACAGGATATTGGTAGAACGGTTCGGTTTGCTGGGCATCGTCAAATTTAGGATTCGACGACGAATTGCCCCATCATGCCCGCATCCTCATGTTCGAGTATATGGCAATGATACATGTAAGGTGTATCCGGGTCTGAATAATCTCTAAATGAAAGCAGCAACCGGACGCGCTCGCGCGGTGAAAGCAGCACCGTATCTTTTAGACCAGTTTCGTGCTGAGCAGGAGGCCTACCATTGCGATCCAAAATTCTGAACTGAACATCATGGATGTGAAACGGATGCGGCATCCAGGAGGCGTTTTCGATCTCCCAAATCTCTGTCGTGTTCAATTTCACGCGCTCATCAATACGCCCCATATCCATAGAGCGGCCATTTATCGTAAACCCATTTCCTGCCCGCATTCCCATGCCCATTTGCAGCACAAATTGACGCGTTTTCACTGCAATTGCTGGATCGACCACGGCGTGTTTCATGAAAGCCGTGGGGACTGACGGTGATGGATCCAGGTTTGCGTTGGGGACGATAAGTAAGACATTGAAAGCTGATCGTCCGCCGTCTCTGTTATTATCCTCACGCCACCATCGCCCGCCCATCATGCCCCGGTCCATCATTGCATCATCCATCATACCCATTTCATTCGATGTGGGCGTGGCGATCATTTGCTTTGGCTCACCGTGGCGCATATCAACGAGAATTTCTGCGCGTTCTCCCGGTGAAAGCCTTAGCTTTGACATTTCTAAAGCGGATTCTAAATGCCCCCCGTCGGATCCAGTCGTCAAAAAGCTCTGTCGGTCCGCAAACTGAAAATCATAAATACGGGAATTGGAGCCGTTGAGTAATCGCAACCGCAGTAGCTCGGTCTTGCATTCAAAAACGGGGTCAATCCCACCGTTGACGAGCAAGGTGTCGCCCTGCATTCCCATCATGATGTCGTGCATGGACCTTGCATAAACAAGTTCGCCATTATTCCCAAACAGCCTGTCCTGAACTATCAGTGGCAAATCATCCACGCCATAGGTGTCGGGTAATGCAGGCTCAGTTCGGTTGGGGTCTTTTACGATGATGGGGCCTGCAAGGCCGCGATAGACTTGCGGCCCGGCCTGTTTGTGTGCGTGAGAATGATACCAGAAAAGGGATGGCTTTTGGCGCACTTCAAATTGCGCAGTCCAGGTTCCACCGGGCTTTATCGTCTGATGGGGAGTGCCATCATATTTATCCGGAACGTGGAAACCATGCCAATGAAGTGTAGTATCCTCTTGCAGCGTATTGTTGACATTGATCCTTACAGTAGATCCTACATCCATCTTGAGCGTTGGACCGAGATAGGCTTGATTAACCCCGATAGTTGACGTTGGGCGTCCTTCAAAAAATGTTGAAGTTCCATTTTGAATCTTCAAATTATATTCCGTGTAAGCGCCATTCTTCTTTCCGGAAAGCAACTGAGGTATTTTGAGAAGTTTTCTCTCAGATTGATGCTGGCTTAGGGCTGAGCCCGCTTGCCCGCATGCTCCTAATGTCAGTGAAAGGCCTCCCATACCCCATAACGTGTCTCTTCGAGTCAGCATAACTTAGTCCTTTTTCATAGACTTACGGTTTTATGGCATGTCTCATGCGTCATCTGGCTTATCGTTTCCGATTGAAAAACAAATACTTCGCGAACGTTGCGATCCCCAGAACAAGAAACACAAAAACAAGTATCGCGAACAAGCCACCAAAAGGGGTCATGAACCATTCCTCTCGCATCATCATATCATTCGAATTCATTTTCATGTCCTTTCATTTGTCTGCATAATTGTGAGAAAATATAACTTTCACGCACTTTCCGCTTTTCATATAAGATCGTAACACCTACAGCGGTTGTAGACTCAAGACCATTTTTTATATTTTCACATTAGGTATGGCGGTGCTCATTTAGGCATTCTATTGACGCCAGCTTTGAACTTGACGATTTGATGTATCGCTATTGAACTACCAAGCGCGACGGGAACAGCCTCTGCTTAGTTCCCGTATGGGCATTGTCAGCGGAACGAGCCGATTGAGCGGGCGGAGTGATCCGGCTAGCATCACGGAATGCCCCGAAATCCGTTCCGCTATTTCAAGACGTCCCCAGAGATCATCCAGCTGGCAGTGATGATGTACGTTCGTTTTCCGCTCTCGCTTCGGAATGTCGAAGACCTTCTCCATGAGCGTGGGATCGACGTCTGCCACGAGAGCGTTCGGAAGTGGGTCGATCGTTTCGGCCCGATGTTCGCCGGCAAGATCCGTGTGCGGCGCGCCAGCTACATGCGCCAAATCACGCAATGGCAGTGGCACCTGGATGAGGTCTTCGTAAAAATAAATGGCGAGACTCATTACCTGTGGCGAGCTGTCGACCATGAGGGCGAAGTCCTCGAGAGCTACGTTACGAAAACACGAGACAAAGCAGCGGCTTTGCGTTTCCTTCGGAAGGCGATGAAACGATACGGCGCACCGCGGACAGTCGTCACCGACCGGCTAAGATCGTACGGCGCAGCGATGAAAGAGATCGGGAATGTCGACCGCCAGGAGGTCGGTCGCCACCTCAACAATCGGGCCGAGAACAGTCATCTGCCGTTCCGGCGACGAGAAAGGGCGATGTCGAGGTTCAGGCGAATGTCGAACTTGCAGAAATTCGCCTCAACCCATGCCTCGTTCCATAACCACTTCAACCTCGACCGCCACATCAACCGCCGACAGACGTTCAAATCAAACCGCGACGCTGCTCTCCAAGAATGGCGCCAGCTTCTGGCTGGATAGGGAGGGCGCGCCTAACGATGCTGGAGACTGGTTCGCATTAGACTGACAGCACCCCAAATCGAAGTTCCTCAAGCATTGGCCTAATGCCATCCTATCAGGGCAGCTTGATCACTTCGTTCAGTGCGCGAAGGGGCCGATGTCTGAGCTTCTGCCTGGCATGAATGGTAGCTGGAGTGAAAAAATCGACTAGCTCAAAGAGTTGCAATCAATTGCAACTCGTCGATTGCACTAGCTCTGCAAGAGCGCCTCAATTTGGTGCCGAGCTATACGCAGAGCTCTTTCATCGAGTTGATGCAAAACAGCAGCAATCTCTTTTTCAAGGCGCACCGCAGCCGGGCTTCTCTTTGGCGCCGAACGGGAAGAGGGAAGTAGGCTTCCGGGAGACGTCTCAAGAGTTTCCGCGATCGCTACTAATGTTTCGAGCGTTGGCAGTGAGTCTCCGCGCTCCACGTTACTGATTGCTTCTGGTGACCTGCCGATCGCTGTTGCGAGGCTTTCCTGCGTCATCCCTTTCGCTCGTCTTGCTGCACGAACCGAGGCTGAAACGTGGGATTTGAGAGAATCGCTCATCCCTCAAAGTCTCTACTCCGCTAAATACAGCGACCATGAAGTCGGCTTTAATTGTTGTCAGCCAGACGAACCGGACTTAAAGTTTAGTTATATTCCTTGGGTAAACTCTAAGCGGGCTTCGGTCGTGGAGATAAGATTACCAAAACTTGGTTGGAAAGCGTGGCTTGCATGGGCCATAGCCCTGACGGTTGCTGCCGCTTTCGTATCTATATCCTCTCCATTGTCCGCAAGACTACTCTGCATTGGTCTGGCGCTGTCAGCGGTAGTTTTGCTGGTCAAATTTCGTGGGCGTCAGTTCGGAAAGACGCTCTTGGTACTCTGGGCTGCTTTCGCTCTCTTCCCAGCATTTGAAATGCGAACTGTGTCGGAGGAACGTGATTTTCTTGCCGCGCTCAAAGTTACGAGTGGGCCGGAGTATCTGTCCTACATTCGCGAAAACGTCGACGACAGTGTGGTTCGACAAGCTATGCTCAGCCTCGACCCTGACACTCTTGAAAGCCTCCAGAAAGAGTTGGAGGCACAGAGAGAGGCAAGCACGCTTGCTCAGCGTCAATCTGCCGAACAAGAGGAGTTGGATCAGCTACGTATAGAGAGCCCACAAGACTGGTTGGCCAAAGTTGAAGAACTTCGGCCTGAACAGCACGCTGATATTTTGGAGGCAGCGCCAGCCCAGATCGAAAGACTGGAAGCAGAGGCCCGCCAACTACCGGCCACGGACCTTGACGGCAATCTTCGGATTTACACTCTGCTGCTCTCGCTCCGTCCAAATTCGGAAAACTACATCGAGCGACTGGAGTATTATCGGCAAGCCGTCGAGAAGCGTGATTGGGAGGCCGCGCATTGCTCCACTGGCTACCCAGAAGACTTGGCGGGGCAGGAGGCAATTCATTTTGTGAAACAGAGCTTAAGAGCGCCAGCGACAGCTAAGTTCCCATTCCCTGTCAGAGGCATCTACCAAGGGGATTGTACCTTTGTTGTATCTTCATACGTAGACGCTGAGAATGCCTTTGGCGCGTCAGTTCGATCAAACTACCAAGCGCACCTCCTGCGCCAGCAGGGAGGTTGGGGGCTTATTTCCCTAGAAATGAATTAGCTCAACAGCACACTTCACACTGTTCTCGCAAACCCTTCCCCGAAGCATTCCGATCCGTAGGATTGTTGCAATTGAATTCTCTTCTGGAAAAACTCTGCTAGGTCTGCATCATAATAGACTATGAGCCAATATGTCACGCGCCAGCTAACTTATAGCATTGACGGCAAAGACTTTTCCATTCGAGACGAACATCTGGTGGCGCAAGCCGAGAATGCAGTTGTACTCGGCGAAGCCGGCATGGGAAAGACCGATTTGTTGCGCCACCTTGAGAGCTTGGGGGGGAAGTTTGTTAGCGCTCGCCGGTTACTCAATTCAAGCAACCCAATGCAGCTCGTTGGGCATACAAATGTCGCACTTATCGATGCAGTGGATGAGCTGCCCGGATACAAGCAAGGTGATGCCCTAGATGCTGTTATAGGGCGGCTGGATGACGCTGGCAGGCCAAGGTTCATAATATCTTGTCGGGCAGAGGACTGGCGCCAAGCTACAGCCCGTTCAATCATCGAAGAAACGTACGGATCGGCACCGATCGAATTTAAACTTCGTCCATTCGATACTGAGCAGATACAAAGCTTTCTTACCAGCAATATTGGTTCTGCTAGAGCTAGCGAAGTTCTAGATCACTATAACTCCGCAGAGTTTTCTGACTGGCTCGGAAATCCGCAAACGCTTTTGATGATCGCTGCAGTCGCCAAAGAAGGTAACTTGCCGAAGAACACTGCAGATCTCTTTTCTCATTATGTCGATCTAACTTGGAAGGAAGCAAATCCTCTGCGCCTAGAGAAGGAAGAGGGGCCCACTCAGGACGAGGTACTGAATACACTTGGGGCTCTGTCCGCAGCGTTGATCATTTGCGGGAAGGAGGCGGTAGTTCTTGCGAAACATTCGGCCTCCGACGATTCGATTGCGTCCGGAGACTTAAAGCAATTGCCGGGGTTTCACGGTTGGGCCGCGTTAGAAGGAAATAGACTGCTTCGAAGAACGACCCAGGATGATAATTTAGCTTTCACCTTTGTGCACAAACGAATTGGTGAATGGTTGGGGGCTCGATGGCTCGACAAGCAGGTCAAGTCAGATCGACACAAGAACCGGATTGTGTCGGGTTTGGTAGTGAATGGAATCGTTCCGGCTAGCCTGCGAGTTCGCGGAAAATGTCATACAAACAGACCCAATGGCGGTCATAGAATATGCAGACGCAGACAGTTTCCGTCTCACCGAAGGGACAATTCTTTTTCATGCACTGAAGGAACTAGCCGAACGAAATCCGTGGTTTTCGGGGCCGGGAACGTACCGAGCAAAATCATTGATTCTTGGCGGACTGCGAGAACAGTCTCTGGCGGCCATATTTGATGACGCATCGCCATTCCGCTTTAGGCAACTACTCGCCGAGCAGTTTGAGAATTCATCCCTTTTGCGGGCAGAAATCGACCGCATCCGTCGCTTCGTGTTGAGTTCGGAGCGCCCAGCGCGTCTACGGGAGAGCTTGGCAATCAGCCTAATGAAAAGCCTCGGTCCTGCTGATCGAAATCAACTCGTCGAAGATCTTCTGTCTGCGGAAAAACTGAACGACGCCCGAGTTGCTACCTCTGCGATTATAGAGCTTGGCGTAGAGTGTTTCAGCGACGATTTAGTCGCTGATGCGGTGATGACTGCATCGGGTTTTGGTCGTACCGGTGCCATTAAAAAGGATAGTCTTTTTGGTTCCCTCTGGCGGTACCGTTCTGAGCTTCCTGACAAGCGCCTGCCGTCGTTTCTCGATTCATTGGCAGCGCTTGCAAACGTTCGGCTATCTAACAGCGCGGAAATTGAAAGCAGCGAGTTAAGAAGCTTCGGAAACCGATTGATTGCACGATCACTGGAGTCTCATCGTCTTGATTCCGAACGCCTTGCGACTTGGTTGAAAGCCTTCTCGGGAATGGAAGGTTATGAAGACAGCGACAGCAAAATAGTTGGCGACTTCCTCCAAAATCAAGACGAGCTCCGACGGTCTGTTCAACGGAAATTGCTTGGTTGTGCGGATGATCCGGGAAACCTTCGGCTTGCCGCATTCGAGTTGGGACGGGTGCATCCGAGATTAACCCTGAGCGACCAAGACTTCGCAGACTTTGTTTCGCGCCTGCCGTCATCTTATGTGCATTGGCGCGACATAGCTTCGATCGTGAGGCATTCAGCCGAAAGCGGAAGTGCTACGCGAGAAGCCATGCGTCGCTTTGCAGCCAATGAGGTTGAATACGATAAGTGGGTGCAAGCGACACTCAACCCCCCCACGCCACGCTGGAAAATTGAACAGGACGCGCGCAAGAAACGGTTCAACGATGAACGGTTGGCGAATTGGCGAGACTTCCGCAACGACATGCAGGCCGACCTATCGGCACTCCAGACGGGCCAATTTTCAGCGCTGGCGCCAATCTCCAAAGTTTATTTTGGCCACTATCGAGACCTCAACGATCTGGGGACAATCGACGAGAGACTCAATGCGGTTATCGGCCCCGAACTTCGTCAGTTATTCATTGAAGGATTGGAGAATTGGTTATCTCGTGCGGAACAGACGCCATCAGCAGATATCGTTGCTCAAGACTACGCGAAGAACCTCATTTGGAATGATCGCTATATATGGCTCGCGGCATTGAGGGAACGACTTCGCCAGACTGGTACTCTCAGCCATTGCGAAGCAGAGCACATTGTGATCGCACAGCTCCACATTGCACATCACTGGGCTGAAGGTTCTGAGTGGGAGCAACTTCGGTCGGCTGTATTCGATGAGTTGCAGCAAGATGATGCCGCCTTTGAGCGCTATTCTAGACTGATTTGCGAGCCTGCACTGTGGAAGGGTACCGAAATTGTTTCGGGTCTTTATGACCTACTGAATGAGACGTCACATCGGAACGCAGAAACGGTCCTCTCGCTCGCTTGCGAGTGGCTAAGCAAGATTTGGCGGATGCATTGGCGGCCCGAAAGAGAGCTTATCCAATTTGTGCTGGCGCAAGGAAGAGAGAGCTTTTTGCGATCAATCGTAGGGCGTAGGCTGAAAATGAAATCGCTCACCCGAGAACGAAAGCTCACTTGGCAAGCCGTTGCTACAATAGTTGATTTGGCTAACTCCTCTGAGAAATCCGCTGAGTGGCTCAAGAAAGATCCGGACTTGTTCTGGGTGATTCGTGACTTTTTGCGAGGCCCCAGACCTTACGATGAAATTCGTAAGCAAGCTCCCACTGATCTTGCTGCTTGGTTGGTTGAACAAGCGAGAACAGTCTTTCCCTACAGCAATAGACCCGATGGAACTACTTCTGGTGATACCAACTCTTGGGATGCTAGCGAGTACGTCAAGCGATTAATTTCGGCGATTGCTGCTAGTGATGGCCCAGAAGTGCCGACGATACTGGCGAATTTGGCAACTGTACAAGACGGCTATCAGAAACTCGTGCTCTCAGTTTCCGAAGAGAATCGGCAAAGGCGGGCGGAGTCACAATGGAAGTCTTTGCAAATCGAACAGTTGTCAGCATTGGCAAGCGATAGTGTTCCACTTTCGCTGGCCGACCTTCAGCAAGAAATATTGGCGTTGTTGGACCAAGCCGAGGCGATGATAAAAAGCGATGACATCGATAGCTGGCGAGGCTTCTTCAAAAGTGATTTGGCTACGCCAAAGGAGGAAGAGGATTGTAGCGATGCTCTGATTGGCATCCTGCGGCAACTAACTTCGAAAGTGCGATTCAAGCCCGAAAATCACCTTGGAAATGACCGTGAGGGCGACATAGAGTGCACCGCTGGCAAACTCTATATTCCTATTGAGGCTAAGGGGCAGTGGCACCGCGACCTCTGGAGTGCTGCAAGGGATTTGGTATTCTTCTGGTCTACTGGTTTGGGGATGCAACGGCGAGTAAGCGATTGAGGGCACCACCAAGGTCGTTAGGGTTGGCAAAGCCCTTATCTCCGCATGAACTCGAAGAAGACCTGTCGCGTTCTAGCACAGCGGTGAGAAGTGGCCGTATTCGAATAAAGGTAATGGACCTGTCACGTAGATAGAGAGGCAGACTAACCACTTGTGGAAACAAGCTGCTCACTCCCAATTGTGGCCCACGTGACAACTACTGTTCCAATTCATTCTGGAAACTAATGGGATAATGGGATAAAATGTATTGAATACAAGGTGCTAATGATATGCTTGCTACTGGCGACCCCTCCCTTCCTCTCCGCCAGCCAGTTTCCCGAAAATCAGAATACTCGAGCCGTCTCAAATTATACGGACTGGATTGTCCCAAAGCTCAGCTGGTGGAGCGGATTGGCCTTGCGGTGGCAGAGCCAGCAATGGCAACCGATCGGTGCCGTTTCCGGCCCATCCTGACGACAATGTATGCATTCCGGATGCCTGCCGTTCACCCTGTTGCATTCAGCTTTGGTCTCCGCGCTGCTGCCCTGTTGCAATCAGGCGGTACGGGCACCGAACGGAGAAAAAATCGTAGTGGTGTGAAGATCCTCACACCTGTCCGGACCGCGCATTCGCTACCCAGTACTCATCCGGAGAGGGGCAGCTGCAGGGCAGACTGAATGGGCTTCCTCTGGATTACAGCAGAGGAACAGGACCATGATAATCAGAAATCTTGCGATCGCCGGTGTGTGTGCGTTTGCACTTGTAGCATGTGCCAACGCACCTGCATCCGCGCCGGCTTCCAGCCTTCGCCCGACCGCGACGATGGTTGCGCCTGAACCCATTGAGGATAGCTCAGGCAAATACATGTCGCCATACACGTCAGACGAAGTGGTTGCGGAGTGGGTCGACAAGGCCATTAGCGCGAAACTCGGTGCCTCGATTGGCGGCACAGCCGGCCGAATGGCGGGTGAAAGGCTGGCGGAAAACGTGCCCTTCGTCGGCGGTTTTCTTGGGCGAGCGGCAGGACAATCCATGGGCCGAAAGATCGCGCTGGAAAGCGTCGGCGGTGAAGCTTTCATGCGTGAAACTTCGGACTTGTCCTTCAACTCAATCAACGATCTTTCGCTGTTTCTTTTCGTCGAACATTCCCACCGGGAAAACTTCGCGGATGTTCTTGCGGCCACGCAGGAAATCTATCCGGAACTGAAGACCGCCTACGGCCCCGCCATACAGCGCGCCGTCAAGGTCTCCTGAGCCCGAACACGCCAGTCAACCAGAGGAGGACGCCATGATTCGTGCCCGAACGATCGCATTCGCGAGCCTGGGACTGATGGTCGCCGGCTGCGCGGCCTCACCGAATACCACTTCGGTGAGGAACAGCGCAGGAGCCGCCACAGTCGCAGGGCGTTGGCATCGAAAGCCAGGACATTGTCAGCATGACCGACCAGATGATGCGCGACATGCTCGTCACGTCCGCTCTGGTCGACCGGCCGACACCGCCCCGGGTCATCATCGACCAGGACGATTTCATCAATGAAAGCACATCGCGCCTGAACAAGCGCATGATCACCGAGCGGCTGAAAGTCCAGCTCAACCGCAATGCGCAGGGCCGGCTGATCTTTGTCGGGCGTGACTATACCGGCACGATCGAGGCCGAGCGCGCCATGAAACGCGATGGGGTCGTCGATGGCGGGACGATCCGCACGACGCAGGCGACCGCGGGCGGTGACTTCCTGCTCGGCGGGCGGATCATGTCGCTGGACGCGGTGCAGAGCCAGACCGGCCTGACGCAGCGCACTCACATGATCACCTTCGAGATGGTCGACCTTGAACTGGGCACGATTGTCTGGACCGGTCTCTATGAATTCGGAAAGACGGCGCAAGACGATGTCATCTATCGCTAGACCCTTGCGGCTCGCCGCCAGCGCACTGGCGCTGGCCGCGGTCGCCTTTTCGCCCGCCATCCCGCAGGAACAGTCGCTCGAGCAGTATATTGCGGGCAAGCCAGCTGTCCTGCAGCCACAGTTCAACGAACTTGTCGCCGGAGGACAGCGCGACTCGGTCCTCAACAATATGGAGCTGGCCAGCATCGCGCTGAAACATGGCCTGTTTGACGAAGCCGCCGGCGCCATAGACCGCGCACTGCTTGATATCATGCAGTACTACGGGCTGACGGAAGATGCGCTGAAAGCGCGGAGCGTCTGGTTCGAGGAAGGCTCCAAGACCTTCAAGGGTGAGCCGTATGAGCGGGCCATGGCGAATTACTATCGCGGCATGCTCGACCTTCGCCTTGGGGACTATGACAATGCCCGCGCGGCCTTCGCCAATGGCAGCCTCCAGGATGCTTTTGCCGAGGAAGAACAGTACCGGTCAGATTTTGCGGTCCTGCTGTTTCTGGCGGGCTGGTCGGCAGAGAAGGCGGGCAGCGGCGCGCTGGCCAACGACCGCTATGCTGAACTGGCGCAGCTGCGATCGGACTTCCAGAGACCTCCGCCCGAACACGATACACTGGTCGTTATCGAGACAGGAAAGTCGCCGCGCAAACTCGCCGACGGCATCGGCCATGCCGAACTCGTCTACCGGCGGGGCAAGCACTTCAAGGACAAGTACGCGTCCGTGGATCTCGGGCAGCCGGTGGAAGCCTATCCGATGGAAGACCTTTTCTATCAGGCATCGACGAGGGGCGGGCGTCATGTCGACCGGATCCTGGAAGGAAAGATCAATTTCCGCGAAGGCGCCGTGATGCGCGGAAGCGCGCTGACTGAGGCGGCCACTGTCTTTGAGGATGTGGCATTCTCGACCCAGGAGTCGGCGCTTGGCGATGTTGCCGCTGGCCTGAGTGTTGTCGGCTCCCTTCAGCTTCTCATGGCCCAGAACGCCAAGCCCCGCGCCGACACGCGCTACTGGAGCGGCCTGCCGGACACCATCCACGTCTATACCTATGACTCCAAGGACGCCGGCAGCGACCTTTTGCAGATTTCCTATCTCGACAAGGCAAAGCAACCGCTTCCCGACATGACTCAGACTGTGAAACGCCACGATGATGGACGCGGTGGCGGTCTCGTCTGGGTTCTCTCACAACACTGAAGGACCAACCGATGAAACTCTTCGCACTTCTTATCGCCGCGCCCGCACTCTGCGCCTGCACCACATCGGTGCCTTTGGCCTCGCCGCCTCCGGCGCATCAGCAGCAGGCCTTCGCAACCGCCAAGCCGCAGCTCAACACGGTCAATATTATCGATGGAAACCTACAGTCGACGCGTCGCCGGGCCGACGGCTCTACCCACGTGTCGACCAAGCTCGCGGTCGAGGGGGCCGGACAGTCTGTGACCGCCACTGGCAATCGTGAGGTCTGGGTCACGCTGCGAAATCTCACTGACTATCCGCAGAACGTGGAATCCCGGGTGACCTGGTATGATCTCTCGGAGCGACCGGTCGACGGTCCGACCGGCTGGACACGGATATTCATTCCGGCCAATGGAGCGGAGACCTTTACCAGTCCATCCGTGCAGCCGGCCGCCGATTCCTTCTACGTCGAAGTGCGGGAGCTTTACTGATGATGGTCAGGAATTTCCTTCTGATGGGGGTGGGCGCGTTTGGCGTCGCCTGCCAGCCGGCGCTTGCCCAGGATCACGCGCCCGCGCCTCTGATCGGTAGCCGGGCCGTAGAGGTTCCTTCCGGGCCGAGCTATGCGAGCCAGATTGCGGCGCGCCGAGGGTCGCAATCTTCTGGAATCGTAAACTCGATGACCAGTTGAGCCAGTGGTACACAGCCTCGCGGAACATCGATACGCGCGACTACTGGCGCGGTGGCGGCTTCACGGCAACGCAGCGACGTCTGGACGTCGAGGACCGTTTCGACGACCGGCCCCAGCCAAATGAACTTGCAGGTTTCGAGTTCGGCGCCGGCCTAACCCGCACATTGATCAATGCGGGGGTCGATATCGTCGACCGTGATGCCATCATGCGGCTCACTCACAACCGGACCGAAGCCGTTGAGGACGGCATCGTGGTCTCCGATTATCAGGAAGTCGAGATGGATGCCCTGAGCGAGCATGCGGATCTCTTCATCGAAGTTCTTTACGCGCCCACAGCGGGCTCGGACGAGCCGCTCACCGTCATGATCTCCATCAAGGAAGTGCGCACGGGGAAAGTCGCCGCCATGTTCAGGAGCCGAAAGACCAGCCTTCCGGAAGCGGCCACAAGGACCGAATGGGTAGCTGGGCGAAGCGGATATGAACAGCGCGAGGTTCCCGTCGAAAACGTCGAGGCAGTGCCGTCTGCGGACGGTATTGCCGTTGGGACGCCAGAGCATCTTGGCTGGAATGTCGCGCTCCAGACGATGCAGGAACTGACGCGTTACTGGAATGCCTATTGATCCGCCCAAATGAACGCCCTGAAAGCTGGCGGATCCGGGAGCCCGTTCCCTCCTCCAAGGCGGGCTCCCGCTTTTCTTTTCTGTTCGCCTGGATAATCATTGCCGTTTGAGAACGTCCCGCCTGCACAGGTTTGGCTCAGGCGCAGCCTCTTCTCTCACTGTAACCTGAAAGTCCCTGTCATGACTGATCCGAGCAAATTGTCGTCGCGTTCAACCAATGCAGCGGTGTTTGAAGACCTGGGACGCTTCAGGGAATTTGATACTGGCCAGACGATCATTGAGGCCGAAGTCGAAAGCTCTGAAGTCTTCTTCATTCTCTCCGGGCAGGTGAAGGTCATGAACCTGTCGGCGGCAGGCAAGGAAATCTGGCACAATATTCTCGGCCCCGGAAATACGTTCGGTGAGATGGCGTCGCTGACAGGGTGTCCCAGAACGGCGAGTGTCATTGCTGTCGAGCCGACCCGTGTCGCCATTCTTTCCAACAGCGAGATGCTTCAGCTGATCAGACGCGATCCGGACATCGCCATCTGGATGATGCGTCAGCTTTCGAACAGATTGCTGGACGCCAACAACAAGCTGCGCTCCCTCCTGTCGCTGAGCATCGGCCAGCGCGTTCGCCAGGAGCTTATCGAGTTGGGCGCTCAGCAATGCCAGTCCGACGGAACAATGATGATCGAGCCCGTTCCAAACCTCTCGGAGATGGCGCGGCGTCTGAACACAGAGCGCGAGAATGTGTCCCGGGAAGTGTCCGCGCTTGTCGCCAAGGGCGTGATCGAGAAAACACCTGAGCGGATCGTCATTCTCGACCCGGACTATCTCAGCGAAACCTCGCTTCTGTAATACCAGCTGCGATTGGTGGACAGCATCGGGCAGGCCGGACAATCCGGCGCGCTATATTTTCCAGTGTGGATTGACAGATTTCCATCTAGCCGATTTCCTGCAAGACGGGGCTTCGAAAGGGCGTTGGGGAATGGATGGACGGGCTTTCCCGGACTATTCCGGTGAGTTGATCTCTCGCCGGTTCCTCGTCTTGCTGTTCGCTGACATCGCCGATTCAACAAGGATCATGGCGCAACTGGACACCGAAGAGTCCTTCAAGCTCGTCAACCGGACGATCTCGCTCATGAAGCGGGATGTGCGCAAGTACAAGGGCAAGGTCATCAAGGTCCCCGGTGATGGGGTGCTGGCCGTATTCGGGGCGAATATCGCCTCCCAGAATGACGCCTTTCAGGCCTGCCTCGCGGCGCGGGAGATGCACAGGAGCATTGAGGAGGCGGCTGCTGGCGATCCTGTCCTGCGTGCAGTCAGGCTCAGAGTTGGTATCCATGCCGGAAACGTCATCGTGCATGGATCCGGGAGGGGCGAGGAGGCCGGGTTCGATACGACCGGCTACGCGGTGAATGCGACCCACAAGATCGAGGCGTGCTGTCCCCCC
>LWDU01042369.1_pt1 | contig 35624 bp, 37 predicted proteins | sample 727161 | NCBI WGS metagenome assembly LWDU01 (sample SAMN04566230, study PRJNA314399) | hydrothermal vent metagenome | isolation source: deep sea hydrothermal plume seawater | place: Mexico: Gulf of California, Guaymas Basin | collected 2004-07-11 | reverse complement strand
CGTTAAGAAGCCTGTTAATGGAAAGCATCAATCTTGATCGTATAAGATCAAATATTGATGACGGCAATCTGGAGGCTTTTGCTATAACGGCGGCTGGTTACAGTTCTAGAAAATCAAAAACATTTTTCCAATCCAATAAAAAAAATATTGATTGGGAAAAGTTCAGAAGAGAGGGCATAGAATCGAAAATAGGTACTGATCATCTGATGGCCAGCGTGGCCCTGCCTATAATTTTCCCAGCAGTGAAAATTGATAATGAATTCTTTGGTGATGGAGCTATGCGTCATGCCACGCCATTGTCACCAGCAATTCGTTTAGGAGCTGAAAAATTATTAATCATAACCACAGATAACAATAAGAACGACCCTGATACCGATGAAAGAGATGATCCTTCGCTAGGGGAGATAGGAGGCTATATGCTCGATGCATTGTTCTCTAGTGGACTTTTAGCAGATTTAGAACGCCTAGACCGTATTAACCAAATTATCAAACATTCTAGTAATGACCCAATCAGTACTGCATCGAAACAAATGAAACATCTGGATTATTGTATTATTTCACCCTCAAAGGATATTAACCTTATCGCTGAAGGACATTTCAGTGAACTCCCTTATTCAATCAAGCTACTTTTAAGAGGGTTAGGTTTAAACAATCAAAGTCAGTCTGAGTTGAACTAGGTTTTCAAGATGCCATAGAACAAAAAGAGCAAATAAAGAGTATTTTTCAATAAATAATAATGTTTTTACAGTAACAGAGCTGTTGCTAACCCGAGAAAAGTTATAAACCCGAGAACATCGGTCAAGGTTACCATGAGTACCCCACTTGCAAGCGCTGGATCAATACCAAAACGTCTCAGTAAAAATGGGATAGAAACCCCTGCTATAGAAGAGGCAAGTATATTCAGTAACATTGATGCCCCAACGATTAAGCCTATATCCCAACTGGTTTTAAATAAGAGTACCGCCAAGCATGAAACAACAATTGACCAAAATACTCCGTTCACTAGAGCAACCAGGAATTCTCGTGATAATAAGTTCATTGCATTAGATGATTGGATTTTACCCATAGCGATTCCTCGAATAACAAGAATAAGGGTTTGATTACCGGCAACTCCACCCATGCTCGCTACTATCGGCATTAAGACAGCTAGAATGACAATCTGATCAAGAGTTTCTTGGAATAGGCTTACAGCAGTAGCAACAATAAACGCTGTTACCATGTTGGCGCCTAACCAAACAGCTCTTCTTTTAGAGCTTAAAAGCACAGGAGCAAAGATATCATCTTCATCATCTAATCCTGCCATGTTAAATATTTCACTATTGGCCTGATCTTGAATCAAATCAACGACGTCATCCACAGTAATTTCTCCTAATAATTGATTATTTGAATCGACTACAGGAGCTGAAATTAAGTTCAAATTCTGAAATTCAATGGCTACATCATTGGCTTTGGAATTGGCATCAATTGGTTTAACAGATTCATCCATGATTTCTTCAATAGGCATCTCTATGTTTTCTGTAAAGAGATCCACTAATTTTACAGAACCTAGATATTGATTGTGACGATTGATGACGTAAATTAAGTTAGTATTAATTGGTAGGTTTTCAAAGGTTCTTAAATAGCGAATCAATCCATTAATGGAGATACCTCTTCTTATCGTTACAATTTTTGGGTTGGTTAAACCACCCGCAGAATCATCCTCATATGACATGACTGATTCCAGTCTAATTTGGTCTTGTTTATCTAGAGCTTTAATTACTTGGTCTGTAATTTGATTGGGTAGATCATTAATAATATCAGCCAAATCATCCAACTCCATGTCTTGGGTAGCTGCAATCAGTTCTTGCGTATCCATTTGATCAATAAGGTTTTGTCTGACATCTTCAATTAGCTCTTTTAGAACCTCGCCCTCATCTTCTTGATCCATCATCTCCCATAAAATTTCTCTGTTCCTGGGTTCTATTGATTCAAGCAGTCTTGCAATTTCATAAGGACTAAGTGAGGAGAGAGTATTCTTGATACTAGCTACCCTATCTTTTTCAAGATCTTTTATTAGATCAGTGAGTTTTTTTTCTGAATGTTGCATGTCTTGAGATAATTATAAGGCTAATTTGATTTATTCAGATTGTAATCAATACCAATAAAATATAACAATAAATTTACATTCTAAAGCCTTCACCTAGGTAAACTTTTTTAACTTCCCTATTTTCTAGAAGCTGTTCTGGAGTACCATAGGCAATTGATATACCTTGATTAACGATATATCCACGCGTACATATCTCTAGTGTCTCTCTAACATTGTGATCAGTAATGAGTATACCTATACCTTCACCAGCTAAATCTTTTATAATTCTTTGAATATCGAGGACCGAAATAGGATCGACGCCTGCGAATGGTTCGTCTAAGAGTATGAATTTTGGTTCTATTGCAAGTACTCTAGCAATTTCTACTCTTCTTCGTTCTCCACCTGATAAACTAATGCCCAGAGTATTTCTTAACGTATTTAAACTAAGCTGATCTAATAGTTTCTCTAAGAGGTCTTCACGATTCGAATAATTAAGTTCTTTTCGAGTTTCCAAAATAGCCATGATGTTATTTTCTACTGTAAGTTTTCTAAAAATCGAAGCTTCTTGAGGTAAATATCCAAGGCCTTTTTGTGCACGTTTATGAATAGGGAGGTTAGTAAGATTTAAATCATCAAGCATGATTTTGCCTGTTTTACATGCTACAAGTCCAACCACCATGTAAAATGCCGTTGTTTTTCCAGCACCATTGGGCCCTAGAAGCCCTATAATCTCACCACTTTTAACATTAAAGCTAAGATTATTAACAACCTTTCGAGATTTATATTTTTTTTCCAGTGATTCTGCTATTAATATACTCACGCTCTATTTCCTTATTGAGCAAAAATATTAGAGGTCATGCTGGAGCTAAAGTTCAGTTTGTTGTCTCTAAGTTGGGCGTTAAGACCTTGTGCTTGAATTGTATTGTTGTTGATGGTGATAAAGACGTCTCTATTGGTAGCTATTGTTAGTGTATTTGGATTGATCTCCAGATAGTTTGTTGAAATAATTGAGGGGTTATCGATTGATTTATTCTCAATGAGAACATTGCCTGATAAAGCTAAGACATTACTTTTCGATATGATTTTTCCACTGTCAGACTTAATTACCCAATCGATGGTTGGTTCTGCAATATATTTTATTTCTAATTGTTCAAGATAAATTAGCTTTTTTAGATCATTCGTCTTAGCTTTTTTTGAAAAAATGCTGTAACTGAAGTTACCTTCTTTATTTGAGCCAAAAATCTTTGCATTTTTGAGAATAAACTCTCTGTCACTTGTGGCTATATTTTCAATTTCTTTTGAAGTCTCTACGGTGAAAAAATAGATTAAGTTGCTGAGAATTGCTAAAACAACAAGAAGACCTAATTTAAGAAAGTAATTATTCATTTAATGAGAGATTCTTTTTACATTACTCCAGATCTAAATAGATCATGAATATTAAGAGCTCCTATAACTTTTTTATCTTTGACTATGAGAAGTGAGGTGATTTTCATTTCTTGAATTGTTGCCACTGCATTATAGGCCAAGGTGTCTTCACTCATAGTGTAAGGGTCTTTTTTCATTACTTCCTTCATGCAAGTATTTTGAATATCTACTTTATTTTCAAGGGTCCTTCTTAGGTCACCATCAGTGAAAATACCTACTAGTTCATTGTTATCATTCTTAACTGCTGTCATACCCAATGCTTTTTCTGACATTTCAATTAAACCAGAAGCAAGCTTATCTGTTTCATAAACAATTGGAATTTCATCACCTCTATGCATAATGTCGCCTAAAGAAAGTAAGAGTTTTTTACCCAGCGAACCCCCAGGATGAGATTTAGCAAAATCTTCTTTGGTAAAACCTTTTTTTTCTAGTAACGCAACAGCTATTGCATCACCCATAGCTAAAGCTGCTGTTGTGCTTGCTGTTGGGGCCAGGTTCATGGGGCAAGCTTCTTCTTTAACCTCGACATTTAAATGGATATTTGCCTCATTAGACAGTTTTGATTTTTTATTACCTGTAAGTGCAATGATTGTTATACCCATTTTTTTTATAATAGGGATTAGTGAAACAATTTCCTCTGTTTCCCCCGAGTTTGACAAAATAAGGACAACATCTTCTTTGTCAATCATTCCTAGATCACCATGAATAGCTTCACTAGGATGTATAAAGAAAGCTGGTGTTCCAGTGCTAGCAAATGTTGCTGCGATTTTATCTGCTATGTGCCCAGATTTACCAAGACCCATTACAATAATTTTACCCTTACAATTTCCACATGCCTCACAAGCCTCAACGAAACTTTTATTTAAAGTGCCTTTAAGGTTTTTAATAGCTGCAGATTCAATATCTAATACTCTGTTTGCAACATCGATGTAGTCGAAAGTATTTTTTTCCTTATTCAATATAAACCCTTAAGATCAAGTTAACTCTTCTGATCTAATACATTAATATCAAGATCATATTAATATAAAATAAAGGAAAAAAAATGAATCCGCAGGAAATAAAGTCTTTAATTTTAAACTCTATTGATAACTCAGAGGTCCAAGTTAACAGTGAGGACAATGTCCATTTTGAAACCACTATAATTTCTGATTCATTCAATGGGAAGTCTTTACTAGAGAGACATAAAATGATTTACGCATCATTGGGAGATAAAATGAGCCATGAGATTCATGCGCTGACTATTAATGCTCTTACTCCAGATGAGCATGAAATTAGTTCTAAATAACAGAGAAAATAATTGCAAAAACTAAGAATCAAAGGGAGGTATTCTCTAAATGGAGAGTTGAACATCTCTGGTTCAAAAAATGCAGCATTACCTATTATGGCTGCATGTCTTTTATGCTCTGAAGAAGTTGAAATTGATAATATCCCAGCCCTTCGGGATATCAACACAATGATTAGATTGATCACATATATGGGTGTAAAAATTTCTAAAACTTCAGATAACACAGTAAAAATTAATGCTCATCGTATCAAAGAGAAATTTGCACCATACGATTTGGTTAAAACCATGAGGGCATCAATTTTGGTATTGGGTCCACTTTTAGCACGTTTTGGTGAAGCTGTTGTTTCATTACCAGGGGGCTGTGCAATAGGGGCTAGACCTGTCAATCTTCATATTGAAGGGTTAAAAGCAATGGGTGCAGAGATCGATTTAAAAAACGGTTATATTCATGCCAAAGCAAGACGGTTAAAAGGGTGTGAGTTTTCATTTAATCCTGTTTCAGTCACGGGAACTGCTAATCTGATGATGGCAGCTTGTTTGGCTGAAGGTGCAACTATTCTAAATAATTGCGCTAAAGAACCAGAGATAGTTAACTTAGGAGAGTTTCTAATTTCAATGGGTGCAAAAATAAACGGACTAGGTAGTGACCACATACTCATAGAGGGAGTTGATAAATTGGAAGCAACAGCTTGTCGGGTAATACCTGACAGAATAGAAGCAGCGACTTTTTTAATTGCAGCATTAATTACCAAAAGTAATCTAAAATTGAACGGGGCTTTAGCAGAACACTTAAGGGAACCCATTAACTTGCTTGAAGAGGCAGGAGCATCAATATCTATAGCACAAGAATTTATAGAAGTAACTTCATTGAATGAAATTATTCCTGTGAGTTTCACTACCAGTCCTTATCCAGGTATTCCAACTGATATACAAGCGCAATTGATGGTCTTAAACGTTTTAGCCCAAGGTGAGTCAAGTATAGAAGAGACAATTTTTGAAAATAGGTTTATGCATGTTCTTGAATTACAAAGAATGGGAGCTAATATCAAGTTGCAAAGTAATATTGCTAAAATTAAAGGCGTTAGCCAATTACAAAGCGCCCAAGTGATGGCAACTGATTTAAGAGCATCAGCGGCTTTAGTATTGGCTGCTCTTGTAGCTAATGGGGAAACTGAAATTGATCGTATTTATCATATTGATAGAGGCTATGAGAATATTGACAAGAAGCTTTCTCTTATTGGTGCACAAGTGGAAAGAATTGAGTCATGATTTATTATTTATTCGTGTATAATCGCACGAGAATTTTGAGGAGTCTTAAGTTTAAACAGTTATTAGATGAAAATGAGTAAAGTAGGTAGAAGAAAGTTTTTATCAATCGCCACAAGCGTAACAAGTGTTATCGGAGGCGCTTTTGCTGTCACTCCTTTTATTTTATCTTTCCAACCCAGCAAAAAGGCTAAAGCTTTAGGTGCCTCAATAAAAGTTGATCTTTCTAATCTAGAACCAGGATCTCTTATTAAAGTCTTATATAGAGGAACGCCATTTTATGTTGTTCATAGATCTGATGATATGATTGCGCAACTAAAAACCATCAATAGTGATCTAAGAGACCCAGATTCAGAATTATCCATACAACCAAATTTTGCAAAGAATGAGTTGAGATCAATGAAACCAAAATACCTCGTTGTTGAAGGTGTTTGTACACACTTAGGATGTGCACCAATCGAAAAGTTTTCAATAGCCCCTGCAGATATGGGTCCCGATTGGAGGGGAGGGTTTTATTGCCCTTGTCACGGATCAAAGTTTGATTTATCTGGAAGAGTCTTTAGCGGTGTTCCAGCGCCATCGAATCTGAGGATACCACCACACAGATTCGAAAATGGATCTATATTGGTGGTCGGTGAAAACTCTGAGGACATGAATGTCTAAGCAAGAAGAAAGTATCTTTACAAATCCAATTTTAAAGTGGGTCGATGATCGATTCCCTCTGTCTTCGTTAATTAAGGATCATGCAACTGAATATTATGCTTCTAAGAATTTTAATATTTGGTATATCTTTGGTGTGTTGTCAATGGTTGTTCTTATCATCATGCTCATGACAGGTTTTTTTCTTACTATGAATTATAAACCTTCCACTGAAGATGCTTTTAATTCGGTTGAATATATTATGCGATCTGTTGAATGGGGATGGTTAATTCGTTATATGCACTCAACTGGCTCATCATTTTTCTTTATAGTTGTTTATTTGCATATGTTTAGGGGCATGCTCTATGGTTCCTACAAAAAACCCAGAGAACTCATTTGGATTGTCGGTATGCTTCTTTACTTTTGTTTAATGGCGGAGGCTTTCTTTGGCTATCTACTTCCATGGGGCAATATGTCATATTGGGCTGGACAAGTTATTGTAAATTTATTTAGTTATATTCCGGTTATCGGAGAGACACTAACCGAGTGGATCAGGGGTGATTATTTTATGTCTGATATAACTCTTAACCGCTTCTTTGCTTTCCATGTCATATTGCTTCCTCTGGCAATACTAGCATTGGTAGTTGCTCATATTCTGGCATTGCATCATGTGGGTTCTAATAATCCAGATGGTATTGAGATCAAGGATTATAAAGATGAAAGCGGTAAGCCAATTGATGGTGTAGCGTTCCATCCCTTTCATACAAGTAAAGATTTAGTCGCTATCATTGTCTTCTTAATATTGTATTTTGCAGCAGTTTTTTATGCACCCGAGATGGGTGGTCTGTTTCTAGAGGTTGATAATTTTGAACCTGCTGACCCATTGAAAACTCCTGAGCATATTGTCCCTTCGTGGTATTTTACGCCTTATTACGCGATTCTTAGAGCGATACCAAATGCTGCATTAGGAGCAGTGTTCTTGGTAGCAGCTGTTTTACTATTTGTTTTTCTGCCCTGGTTGGATAGGTGTTCTGTCAAATCGATCAGATACAGAGGATGGCAATACAAGGTCGCACTCTTTGCCTTTGTTGTTTCATTTGTTGTGTTAGGTTACTTAGGGATGCAACCTGCAACTGGAATCTATGTTCTTTTGGCACGGATATTTACCATTATCTACTTTGCTTTTTTCTTATTAATGCCGTTTTATACAAAACTTGAGAAAACAAAACCCGTGCCTCATAGGGTGGTTTATAAAAAATGAACATGAAGCAATATATTTTCTCACTTATAGCAATTTTCTTTTTTAGCAATAGCGGATTTGCTTCGAGTCCTACTGAACCAGAGGTAGGAATTGAAGCAGTAACAATTAACTTATCAGATGTTAAATCACTACAAAGAGGCGCGAGAAATTTCTTTAATTATTGTGCTGGGTGTCACTCATTACAGTATATGCGATATGAACAAATTGCTGAAGATCTCAATATTTCGGAAGAACAATTATTAGACAATTTAATTTTTACTAATAAAACTCCACAGGATTTAGTGACAACCAATATGTTACAAGAAGACGGGGATCGATGGTTTGGTAAAGCACCTCCAGATTTAACTCTTGTAACAAGAAGAAAAAATCCTGATTATGTTTATCAATTCTTAAAGTCATTCTACATTGATCATACTTCACCAACTGGTGTTAATAACTTGATCCAAGATGGAACGAGTATGCCTCATATCTTATGGCTACTTGAAGAGCAAATGATTGCCGAGGATTATAATAGATTTATCTTAGATACAGTGACTTTTCTAGAATATGTGGGCGAACCTATACAGCAAAAAAGAAAATCACTCGGAGTCTGGGTTATCAGTTTTTTGGTCTTATTTTTAGTTTTTAGTTATGCTCTTTATAAGGATATATGGAGAGAAGTTAAGTAGCTTAATCAGCAAATTTATTGTTTTACTCAAATAGTTTAGGGGAATCAAATATGACAAGTGTTGCAAATAGAAGATCTATGATGGGTTTATACTCAGGAAATATATGTATCCGATCACATCAAGTTAGATTTGTTCTCTCAGAAAAAGGCATTGTTACTCAAATTAATAACTATGATGGTAATAAAATACCAGAAGATCTAATAGCTCTTAACCCATTTGCTACGATGCCAACATTAGTGGATCGTGAATTAGTTCTGTATGACTCAAGAGTTATTATGGAATATATAGATGAGAGGTATCCTTATCCACCTCTATTACCAGTTAACCCAGTTGATAGAGCTAAAATAAGATTAGCTTTAACTTCCCTAGAAGTTGATATTGTTCAGTCTGCAGTGGATCTTGATCAGTCACTAGGAACTCGAAATGAAAATAGCTGTAGAAAGAAATTAAAATCAGCATTAAATGCAACAGCTGATTTATTTTCAGTTAATAAGTACTTTCTTAGTGAGCATTTTACCATTATAGACTGTGTTCTGGGCCCTATACTTTGGAGGTTAGATTATTTTCATATCAACTTAACGAATGACCATAAAAATATGAAAAGTTATATGCAAAGAGTGTTCGACAGGGAGGCATTCCATGACAGCCTTACAGAAGACGAAGAGGAGATGCACTTATAGTGTCATCTTGAATTATTGGAGATTATCCAATGCCCGGCCAATTAAATATTGTTTCAACTCCTATTGGTAACTTACGAGATATAACTTTTAGAGCAATTGAGGTTCTAAAAAGTGTCGATCTAATTCTTGCAGAAGATACTAGGGTTGCTAAAAAGCTACTCAATCACTATGCAATAGAGAATAAACTAACATCCTTTAATCTGATTAATGAGAATCAGAAAACGAAAACTTTAATTAAACAATTAAAAGAGGGAAAAAATATTGCATTAATTGCTGATGCAGGAACACCATTGATTAGTGATCCAGGGTATCTCCTAATTCGGTCCGCTAGAGAAGAATCAATCCAAGTTACACCCGTACCGGGTTGTTCAGCAGCGATAGCTGCATTAACTGCTTCAGGTATTTCTGCAGATAAATTTACCTTTTATGGGTTTTTACCAAAAACTAAAGTAAAAAGAGCTAAAGAACTGAGAAAGCTGACTAACAGGTCAGAAACATTAATATTTTATGAGTCTGTTCATAGAATAGTTAATACCATTGAGTCAATGAAAGAGATTTTTGGCGAAAATAGAAATGCAGTCCTTTGCAAAGAGATAACAAAACTCTATGAAAGTTTTTTAGGCAGTAATTTGTTAGAGATTTCTAATTATCTATCAACAAACCCCGATAGATTGAAAGGTGAATTTACTATCATTGTTCAAGGTGAAAGAAATACAAGTATTGATTATGAAAAAATTGATTTTATTTTAAGCCTTCTAACACTTGAGCTATCATTAAAAAGTTCCATCAAGATCTGTGCAAAAATTACAGGTTATTCTAAAAAGATTATTTATACTCATGCGTTAGAAAAACAATACTAGCCCTTGTTTTTTTTATGATAGTGATGAATAATTCACTTCGGAGTTGGTCAGACAATCGCCAAATAAATTAATTTGGAGGAAAGTCCGGGCTCTAACGGGTACGATGCCAGGTAATTCCTGGAAGGCGTGAGCCTCTGGAAAGTGCAACAGAAAATAAACCGCTTTGATAAAGTAAGGGTGAAAAGGTGTGGTAAGAGCGCACCGCATAAATGGTAACATTTATGGCATTGCAAACCCCATCGAGAGCAAAACCAAATAGAAGAGCTATGATATCCCGTAATCGCTCTAGGGTAGGTTGCTAGAGGTGTTTGGTGACAAGCATCCCAGATGAATGATTGTCCAAGACAGAACCCGGCTTATAGACCAACTCCTTTTCTCTAATTAGAGCTATTTTCTAATCATCTTTCGGTTGACATAACTTACCAATAAACTATAGTGTATTTGAGTGGTAAAAAGTGGGATATTTACTGTGTTCCTATTGTTATATATGATGTTTAGAGGTTTAAATAAAATTAGTCTTGATGCTAAGGGTCGGGTTTCGATTCCCACAAAATATAGACATGAGCTAATTAAAGTTTCCAAGAATAAGCTGATTTGCACAATAGATCTAGATCACTGTCTTTTATTATATCCACTACATCACTGGTTAAAGATAGAAGAGAAAATAATGAAACTGCCAAGCCTTGATAATTCCAGTAGGAAATTACAGAGATTGCTTGTAGGTCATGCAGTTGAAATAGAAATAGATTCTTCAGCAAGAATTTTAATTCCTTCAGAGCTAAGAGAATTTTCAAAAATTAATAAAGAAGCCATGTTTATAGGCCAGGGTAAGCGTTTTGAAATCTGGGATTATTTAACATGGACTAAGTCTCGAGAGAAATGGTTACAGGAAGAAAAATTTACCTTACCCAAAGATTTTGAGATGTTGTCATTATAGAAATTAGGAGAAATGATGGTAGATTTTGCGTTTGTAATAGATGATACGGCTGATCAGAAAGCCAATATAAAGGTAATTGGGGTTGGTGGAAGCGGAGGCAATGCAGTTGGTCACATGATCTCTAAGGGGATGGAGGGTGTCGATTTTCTATGTGCTAATACAGATGCTCAAGATTTAGCACAATCCCATGTTGCAACAAAGATACAAATAGGCATAGATACCACTAAAGGTTTAGGTGCTGGTATGGATCCAGGTATAGGGAGTGAATCAGCAAAAGAAAGCAAGGAAGCAATAGCAAATGCAATATCTGAAACAGATATGTTGTTCATTACAGCAGGCTTTGGTGGGGGCACAGGGACTGGAGCAAGCCCTGTTATAGCTGAGATTGCAAAAGAGTTAGGTATTTTAACCGTTGCCGTAGTTACTAAGCCTTTCAATTGGGAGGGTGATTTAAGAACTCAATATGCTGAAGAAGGCATAAAAGAATTAGAGAAACATGTCGATTCACTCATCATAATACCTAATGATAAATTACAATCATTGGGCAAGAAAATTACCCTAGTAAAAGCTTTTGAAGCTGCAAATGATGTTTTACTAAATTCAGTGCAAGGTATCGTTGGACTGATTACCGTTCCAGGCCTAATGAATCTTGATTTTGCAGATGTTAAAAAAGTTATGAGTGATAAAGGGAGAGGAATTATGGGTTCTGCAGTGGCTTCTGGGCCTGACCGAGGGCGAAGAGCAATTGAAGAAGCAGTGAATAGCCCTTTGCTGGAGGATATTGATTTGCAAGGAGCTAAAGGAATTTTACTCAATGTTACGGCAGATGAAGATCTTGAAATATCAGAATTTGATGAAATTGGCGGGATAGTCAAAAGTTATGCTTCAGATAAGGCTAAGGTAATAGTTGGTACAGCTATCTCAAAGAATATGAATGATTCAATCAGAGTAACTATCGTTGCAACTGGTTTAGGTGAGAGACAATCTGAGAATAAGATAAAGGATCAAACTAATTTCAGTAACCTTGACAGACCTATAACTGAAAGAAATCCATTAAGAGAGACTAAGGATCTATTTGAAAATAAGGAAGAAGCGATTATTGGGAAACATGAAGACTTAGAAATACTTGATGTCCCTCAATTTTTGAAAAGACAGGATGCCTAATTTTAGGCATTATCTATTTTATAAAATCTAAATTCTTTAGTTATGTTCAATACATTACACATACCTGTCCTTGCTAAAGAATCCACAAAGGTAATGATGACTACTGCAGAGGGCTTATATCTAGACGCTACAGCTGGATTTGGAGGTCACACACAATTAATTTTAGAAAGTTTGGATAATCAAGGACATCTAATAGCAGCTGATAGAGATCAAGACTCAATTGCTTATCTTAAGTCTAAGTTTTCTCATCCTCAACTCACTATTCTTAAAAGTAATTTTAGAAGCTTAAGAAAAGAAATAAATCAACTGGATTGTTCTTTTACATTTGATGGAATCATAGCTGATTTGGGTGTTTCATCGCATCAATTAGACTCTAAAGAAAGAGGTTTTAGTTTTAAGAAAGATGCTGAGTTGGATATGAGAATGGATCAAACAACAGGCATTTCAGCTAAAGACTGGATCAATAGAGCCCCTGAAGATGAGATCTCAGGGATAATTTGGAAGTATGGAGAAGAGTCGTACTCAAGAAAAATTGCGAAAACAATAATAGAACAAAGAAGTATTAAGTCATTTAATAGCACCAGAGAACTTGCTGATCTTATTTATCAAATAAAAAAACATTCTATAAAAAAAGAAAAAAAGCACCCGGCCACTAAAACATTTCAAGCCATTAGAATGCATATTAATGATGAACTTGAGGAGTTAAGATCATTATTAGATTTTAGTTTAGAACGTCTAAAACCTGGTGGAAGAATTGCTGTTATTAGTTTTCATTCACTTGAGGATCGCATCGTTAAACGTTTTTTTAGAGATAACTCAAGAATAGATCCCACTTTATCTAAGCTGCCAAATATTGAAGACACATCAAAATTAAAAGTTATATTAAAGAAAATTAAACCTTCAGACGAGGAGGTCAAAACCAATCCAAGATCACGAAGTGCGATATTAAGGGCTGCTGAAAAAATAAAATGAAAGATAAGCTCAATTGGTATAAGTGGCCTTTATTCTGGTTTTTAATGGTTGCTGTTACTGCAACTTACGAAATAGATACACATTACAAAAATAGAGAGCTATTTAAGCAATATCAATTATTAGTCAAACAGCAGGATCAGTTAGAGATTAAATGGAAGGAACTTCGTTTGGATCTCTCGGAGCTTTTATCTGGAATGAGTTTAGAAAAAGAGGCTAATGAAAAGGCATCAATGCAATTACCAGATTCTTCAAAAATAAAAGTATTATTAATTAATGAAGATAAGCAGTAATAATTTAAGGCTTATTAGGAGCCGATTTATTTTTCTGAGCCTTATTCTTATTACTCTAATCATTATTCTTTTATCTAGATCATTTTATCTTCAATATATTGAATCTGATTTTTTAAGTGCTGAAGGTGAGAAAAAACATATAAAAACTCTCACTATCCCATCAAGTCGAGGCACTATATATGATCGAAATTCTAACCCTTTGGCTGTCAGTATCCCAGTTAGCAATCTAGTGGTAGATCCCAAGATATTTTTATCTTCAAGTCGATACCAGGAGTTGTCTAAGTCTTTGGCTTCAGTATTAAAAATCAATCATTCAGTACTTGATCAGGAGATCAAGAAAAGATCATTTAGAAGATATTTTATCCTCTCCAGAGAGTTAGGCAAAGATCAAGTAGCTGTAATTAATCGCCTAAAAAAAAGCAATTACTTTTGGTTAGAGAAGGCTTATAAAAGATTTAATCCCAATGGAGAGATCACAACACAGATCATAGGATTCAATGATAACAATGATCAAGGTCAAGAGGGCTTAGAGTATGCTCTTAATGATTATTTGTCAGGAAAAGATGGCAAAAAAAAAGCAATTACTGATATTGGTTTACATACTATTGAAGATGTTGAAATTATTCAGCCAGCTAAACAAGGGAAAGATTTTCATACGAGCATAGATGTTAGGATTCAATATATAGCTCATGCCGCTCTTAATGAAGGAGTGAATATCTCTCAAGCAAAGCAAGCTTCTGCGGTTGTTTTAGACATTAAAACTGGTGAGGTATTAGCCATTGTGAATAATCCTTCTGCAGATATGAGTAATCTCAAACTTCGATTACCCAAGTTTTATAAGAATCGAGCTCTTACGGATAAATTTGAACCTGGATCAACGTTTAAACCCTTAATTATTGCGACTGCTCTTGAGCATGGAATTTTTAATTCAACAGACACGATTGACACCCTTCCTTATTCAATCGGCTCAAGAGAAATTAAGGATCCAAGATATTATGGACCACTTAGTCTAGGTGAGATATTGATTAAATCCAGTAATGTTGGAGCCTCAAAAATTTCACTATCAACTGACCCAGAATTATTTTATGAAATTCTATCAAAATTAGGCATTGGGCAAGCAACTGCTTCAGGTTTTCCTGGGGAAACTTCAGGGACTCTAGACAACTCATATCAACGTTGGAGAGATGGCATGCGTGCTTCTTTAGCTTTTGGTTATAACGTTGATGTTAATTTAATTCAATTGGCAAATGCTTATGCAACAATAGCGAATGGAGGAGTTAAGAATAATATTTCTCTTGAACGAATTGATCAACTAGAAACAGGCAATAGAGTATTGTCAGAGCAAACATCTCAGACACTTTTATTGATGCTTGAGCAAGTTGTGGAACGGTCTGCTGTCAGAGCACAAATTAATGGTTATAGGGTTGGTGGAAAAACAGGCACTGCACAAATTGCTGCAGCTAATTATTCACGAGATGCTCATAATGCTATTTTTGTTGGTATTGCCCCTATCTCTGAGCCTAGAATAGTTGTTGCAGTCATTGTTAATGAGCCCCAAGGAAGAGAGTATTATGGGGGTCAGGTTGCAGCTCCAATATTTTCTTCAATCGCATCGAGAACACTTAGACTTTTGGGGGTTTCACCAGATAAAAAATAATAAATATCTCTGGTACAATTAATGATTCTTGATAACCCATTAATTAAATCTATATAGGTAACGGAAGTTGTTTTTATTTTTCTCAGATCAGTTGATTGAAATCTTCTCTGCATTTAATGCCTTCACATATATTACCACGCGAGGAATTTTGAGTGCCTTGACGGCTTTAGTTATTTCATTTATTTTTGGGCCTAAGTTAATCAACCTGTTGGAAGGTAATGATATTGGGGAATCCATAAGAGAAGATGGACCAAGATCCCACTCTAAGAAAAAAGGTACTCCAACAATGGGAGGTATTCTGATTTTACTTTCAGTATCAATTAGTACATTGATATGGAGCGATCTTACCAATAGCTACATCATTACTATTTTGATCAGTATGCTCCTATTTGGTCTAATTGGCTTGATTGACGATCTTATAAAGTTAAAAGGCAATAAAAATGGTCTGCGTGCCTCCATAAAATTTTTCATGCAAATTGGTGTTGCTTATGGGGCTATAAGCTATTTATTCTATGGCTCAGTAGAGCCTATTACCACAGACTTACTGATACCTTTTACCAATAATGTAAGGATAGATCTTGGATGGGTGTTTTTACCTTTTGCTATCTTTGTAATTGTTGGTTCTAGTAATGCTGTTAATCTTACCGATGGCCTTGATGGTCTTGCAATTGTGCCGGTAGTGATGATTTCCATCGCTTTGGGTATTTTTGCTTACGTCACTGGCAATATAAATTTTTCTTCTTATTTAGATCTTCCATTCCTAAGAGAAGCGGGTGAAGTTTTTGTGATATGTTGTGCTATTTCTGGAGCAGGTTTAGGATTTTTATGGTTCAACACTTATCCAGCTCAAGTGTTTATGGGCGATGTTGGTGCTATTTCTTTAGGGGGAACTCTGGGGTTAATCTCAGTAGTTGTTAAGCAAGAACTAGTGCTAGCAATCATGGGTGGAGTGTTCATTATGGAAACGCTCTCAGTAATTTTGCAAGTTGGTTCCTACAAAATTAGAGGTAAAAGAATATTTAATATGGCACCAATTCACCATCATTTTGAATTAAAAGGCTGGGCAGAGCCTAAGGTCATTGTTCGTTTCTGGATTATTACTGTTTTTTTGGTATTAATAGGTTTATCTAGCCTTAAGATTCGATGAAAATAAGAAAAGCTATGCTCTTAGGATAAGTTTTGGGCTCAGATAGACGACAAACCAATCTTTTTCATGGCATAGACCATTTATTTATTATAGTCACAGTTGTTCTATTGATAGGTGGATTGGTGATGTTAGCTTCAGCTTCAATGCCGATCGCAGTTAAGAATCTCGGAGATCCCTACGGTTATGTATATAAACAAATCTTTTCAATTGGATTAGGCCTATCGGCCGGTTTCATTACCTTCCTAATTCCAAGTCGTATGTGGGAAAAGTTTGGAATTCTTCTGCCAATATTAGCTATTGGACTCCTAACTATAGTGTTTATTCCTGATATAGGGGTGACAGCAAACGGAGCAACACGCTGGATTAAGATAGGTCCTTTGCCAAATATACAAGTAGTAGATCCAGCTAGGTTACTGCTGTTAATTTATATTTCTGGTTATTGCTATAGACAGCAAGAAACCTTAACCAATGATTTTATGAGTTTTGTCAAACCGATGATATTCATTATTCCGGCTTGCCTTCTGCTTTTAGGACAACCCGATTTTGGCTCAACAGTCATCATACTCTCAGTCACTGCCGGCTTATTCTTTATTGCTGGGTTTAAAATAAGATACTTTATCGCGCTTATTATCATCTTGGGCCTTGCCTTTGCATTTCTAATATATATTGAGCCATACAGGATGAGTCGCCTTGCAGGTTTTCTTGAACCATGGAAAGATTCACTCGGTGCTGGCTATCAATTAACCAATTCATTAATTGCTATAGGGAGTGGGGGAATATTTGGTGTTGGTTTAGGTGAGAGCATTCAAAAATTATTCTATTTACCTGAGGCTCATACGGATTTTATTTTTGCCATCATTGCTGAAGAATTAGGTTTAATGGGAACGGTATTGATTCTGTCTTTATATGGCCTTCTAATTTCTAGAATCTTTATCATTGGGTTTAAAGCCATTAGATCAGAGCTTATGTTTCAAGGTTATTTGTGTATTTCGATAGGGATATGGTTATCACTCCAAGTTATTATTAATCTTGGAGTTAATATGGGTCTTCTTCCAACCAAAGGGCTTACGCTACCTTTAATCAGCTATGGTAGCAGCAGTATCGCAATTACACTGATTACTTTAGCTATGGTATTGAGAATAGGTTGTGAAAACCCTCAACCAAAGAAAAATCTAAGAACCAATGGCTGAAGAAAAAAAATACACTATCCTCATTGGTGCCGGCGGCACAGGCGGACATATTTTCCCAGCTATAGCGTTGGCAAAAAAATTTAAATCTGACGGACATAAAGTTGTAATTGTTGGTACCGGCAATGCTCTGGAAAAGAAAATATTTGCTCAATATGACATTGAGACTGTTTTTTTTAAGAATAGGTTCAAGGACACATCTAGACTTAAAAAATATTTAGCTGCCTTAACTAGACCAGATCGGGAATTGAGAAGATATGTAGCTGAACTATCTCCACAATTGATTTTAGGAATGGGTGGTTATGCTTCATTCGATCTTTGTAAAACAGCTTTTTATCTTCAAACAATTGAAAGAGATTTTCCAGGAAATATTATTATGCCCTATGTAGCCATCCATGAGCAGAATGCTAAGGCAGGAAGAGCCAACAGATACATTGCAGCAACCCAAGCCAGAGGCATTATTGAGGGGCTACCAGGCGGCTTTGACTGGAAGACTAATTTTCTTAAACTTTCAACTGATGACCATGTCTTTCTGGGTAACCCAGTCAGAGATGATATCCTCAATATCAATCGAATAGTTAGATCATTTCCAGACAAATCAAAAAAACCTAGGATTTTTATAATGGGTGGTAGTCAAGGCGCTAGATCTATCAACATGATCGCTCCTAAAGCTATCAGTTTATTGATGGCAGATCTTCCAGTAGAAGTAATGCATGACTCTGGAGAAAAGGACTTTGAGGCTGTGAATGATCAATACTTAGAGTTGGGAATAGATGCCAAAATTACAAGGTTTAATCCTAATATAGAAAAAGCTTATGAATGGGCAGATTTATTGATTAGTAGAGCAGGCGCTATGACAGTTTCTGAGGCTAGCGCTATAGGTTTGCCTTCCATTCTTATACCATTTCCGCATGCCATGGATAACCATCAATGGTTTAATGCACAATTTATTGCAAAAAAAGGAGGAGCTGAAGTTATTTTGGATAAAGATCTAAAGTTAGAGATTCTAGTAAAGACAATAAAGAAGATTTTTTTACAAGAAGGAATTCTCAGTGAAATGGCAGAAGCAACGTATGATGAGACTTTTGTCAATGCCACCCAGAATATAGCTCAATTTTGCTACAAAATGATAGAACAGCCCCCTTTAAAGGATGTGGGTGATGGCGGATTATATGAGTGAAATTACTAAAAAAATCAAAGATCGGTCCCTTTTCAATGAACCACTATCTAAATACACGTCATGGAAAGTAGGAGGACCGGCGGATACTTTCTTCGCGCCTGATAATCGTGATGAGTTATCACAGTTCTTAAAGTCAAACTATGACAAGCCCATTACATGGTTAGGTAATGGAACCAATGTTTTAGTTAGAGATGGAGGTATTAGGGGTTCTGTTATTTCAACAAAAAAATCACTGAATAAGATTAAGAAAGAAGCAGATAATACTTGCCGAGTTGAAGCAGGTGCTTCATGTATGGATTTGGCGTTGTTTGCAGAAAAGAATCAATTGGGACCTGCAGCATTCTTTTCTGGAATCCCTGGTTCAGTTGGTGGGGCTCTTACAATGAATGCGGGGTCATTTGGTCATGAAACTTGGGATTTTGTGGAATCTGTGGAGGTCATTGATCAAGATGGAGTTATACATCACTTGGACCCCAAAGATTTCACATTTTCCTACAGAACAGTCAAATTTCCCTTTCCCCTCTGCTTCGTCTCTTGCCTAATGCAATTTCCTGAATCTGAAATAACCACCAAATCTGAATTGAAATCAATGAGAGACCAGAGGTTTAAAACACAACCTCTCACTGAAGATACTTGTGGGTCAGTTTTCAAGAACCCAGAACGAGAGCACGCAGGAGATCTGATTGAGAGAGCCGGTCTAAAGGGTTATAGAATTGGTGGATCTTCTATATCGACTAAGCATGCAAATTTTATTGTCAATGAGGGTAATGCTACATCAGAAAATATTGAGGACCTGATTGAATATGTTCAAGAAATTGTCAGTAGCCAGTTTGATGTAGAATTAGAGACTGAAGTTAGAATCATAGGCGAGAAATTAAGTGTCAAAAACAAATAATGGTTTTGGGAAAGTTGCTGTTTTGTACGGTGGTAATTCATCAGAACGGGACATTTCTCTAATTTCTGGTGAAGCTGTTTATAACGCTTTAAAAATAAAAGGAGTCGATGCTCATCTAATCGATACCAAAGAACCTTTTATAAAGCGATTATTAGATGAAAAATTTAACAATGTTTGGATAGCTCTTCATGGAGCAGATGGAGAGGACGGGAAAATTCAAAGTCTGTTGGAATTATCAGATATACCTTTTACGGGTAGTCGGACCTTGAGTTGTTCTTTGACCATGAATAAGTTGTTTACGAAAAAAGTCCTTATGGCTAACAATCACCAGACACCAGATTTTTTGATATTAGATGAAACCACAACTTTCTCGGAAATCTCAGACACTTTAGGATCTCCATTCATTATTAAGCCTTGTTCTCAAGGATCTAGTTTGGGTATTTTTATTATCAAAGACGAAGATCAATATAATGAGAAATTTTTAGAAATTCACCAATTAAATGACTGGATAATTGCTGAAAAATATTTTGATGGACCTGAATACACCGCTGGATTCTTAGCAGACAAGGTGCTGCCCTTGGTAAAAATTGATGCCAGCAATGAAGAGTTTTATAACTATGAAGCTAAGTACCTTAGTGATGAAACAAAATATATTTGTCCAAGTGAGCTAGATAAAGATGTTGAAGAAAGTATCAAGAAAGAGTGTTTATTTATTTTTGAACTTTTTAAGATAAGAGGGTGGGGAAGAATAGACTTTTTTTTAAACGATGAAAATCGACCAGTGATTCTTGAAATAAATACTGTACCAGGAATGACAACCCATAGCTTAGTGCCGATGGCAGCTAAAGAACAAGGAATAGATTTCAATACCCTTTGTTTAGAAATTTTAAAAAACCAGTCTTGATTAAATTGAGTTTTCTAAAAAAAACTAAGAAGAATAAAAAGAAACAAACCCGTTTTAATTTCTTTAGTAAATTTCGTCAAGGGAGCAAAAATAAACGTTCCTATAAGTCCCTCTTACTTGTTCTAATATTTACTCTAATACTGTCGTTTATTTATGTGTCTTTAAATCAACCTATTCGTGTGATCAATATAGAAAGTGATTTTAAACGGGTGTCATTAAAAACGATCCAATCAATTACTTCAGAAATGAAAAACAAGGGATTTTTGAGTGTTAGACAATCCTTAATTAAAAAGAAATTAGAATCTTTTAATTGGGTGAAGTCAGTTCAGTTATCTAAAGAGTGGCCAGACACTATTAATATAACTGTTATTGAAGATGATGTAGTCGGAATATGGAATAATGAACTGTTGTTGAATTCATCTGGCAGTTTATATGCTTTGGATAAAAGAGTTATTCCAGGCGAGTTAATCCAGTTTTTTGGCCCCGAAGATTTAGTTGATGAAGTTTATGAGCAATTCAAACTGTATAATAATGAATTGATTGCCAGAGGTATTCTGATAGAAAAAATAGGCCTTGATTTAAGGGGGTCTTGGAGTGTAACAGTGAGACCAGGAATAGAGATAAAATTAGGGGATCAGAACACAGATGAAAGATTTGATAGATTTTTAATGATTTGGGATAAATCTCTATTAGAAAATTTTGAATTAATTTCTTATATTGATCTTAGGTATGCAGAAGGTTTTGTCATAAAACGGAAGAATTAGGTTGAAAATATAATGTCCAAAAGTAACTCCACTGAAATCATAGCTGCTATCGATATTGGTACATCTAAAATAGTTGCTCTTATAGCAGAGATTAATGATGATGCTGAGCTAAAAATTATTGGAGCAGGTTTCAATAGATCCACAGGCCTAAAGAAAGGAGTGGTTGTTAATATAGAAGCCACTATTGAATCCATTACTAAGGCCATAGAACAGGCAGAAAAGATAGCAGAGTGTGAGATTAATACAGTCTTTGCAGGAATTGCTGGCAGCCATGTAAGGAGCTATGATGGCCATGGTTTTGTCAGAATTAATAGTGGGGAGGTTAACCTTCGTGACATAGCTGGGGCTATTGATGCTTCTAAAGCCATGAAAATCCCTTCTGAAGAGAGGATATTGCATGTGTTACCAAAAGATTATGTCATAGACGGTCAGGATGGAATTAGGGATCCCATAGGAATGTCTGGCATCCGTTTGGAGGCAGATGTTCACATTGTCACTATCTCAAGAAGTGCTGAGAAGAATATAGTTAAATCACTTGAACGTTGTAATCTAGAAGTTCAGGAAATTGTATTGGAGCCTCTTGCATCAAGCATGTCTGTGTTAACCAAAGATGAGAAAGATCTGGGGGTTTGTCTAATTGATATTGGGGGAGGCACAACTGATATTGCTATTTTTAAAGATGGCCAAATTCTTACAACAAAAGTTATACCCATTGGTGGAGATCATGTAACTATAGATATTGCTCATGAATTAAAAACCCCAATTGATAGTGCTGAGGAAATTAAAATAAAACACGCCCGTACATTATCTCAATTGAACGGATCTAATGAGATGATTGAAGTGCCAAGTGTTGGCGACCGAGCTCCCAGACAAACTGATTTGAAAGTTCTTTCAACAGTTGTAGAACAACGTTATCAAGAATTATTTGAAGTTGTATTAGATGAAATTGGCAAAATGAATACTGAAAACCTTAGAGCAGGTATTGTTCTTACGGGAGGTGCTTCACAGCTTAGTGGAGCTGCTCAATTAGCAGAAGAAGTGTTCTCTTCAGATGTTAGACTTGGTTATCCTCGACCAATGAGCGGTGCTTTTGAAACCATCAATAGCCCAGAGAATGCAACCGGAGCAGGGTTACTTTTATATGCACTTAAAAAGTTTAAATCAAACCCTGAAGAATTAATAAAGCAAAAGTCCTCTGCCACATTGATTGAGAAAATTAAAACTTGGTTTAACTCAAATCTATAATTCTCAATAAAAACAAAGATTTGAGTAATAATCTTTATTTGTGATAGTCTTTAGCTGTTTTAGAGGTTTCTAAGAAAAAAAGGGGGTTTAAGATAATGCTTCATCAACGAACCTTAGGTAAAACAATATCTGCAGCAGGTGTTGGATTGCACAGCGGTGAAAAGGTTGAAATAACCTTAAGGCCTGCATCTGCAGATTCAGGAATTTGTTTTAGAAGAATCGATTGTGACCCCGCACAAGAAATTAAGGCTCATGCTAACAATGTAACTGATACTCGATTAGGAACCACTATCTCCCAAAATAATGTCTCAGTTATGACTGTTGAGCATCTTTTAGCTGCTTTTGCAGGTTTAGGAATTGATAATGCTTATATTGATATTCATGGACCTGAGATACCTATAATGGATGGGAGTGCTGCATCATTTATCTTATTAGTTGAGTTAGCAGGCATCATAGAGCAAAGTGCACCAAAGAAATTTCTTAGAATTAAAAAAAATGTCAAAGTGCAAGAAGATGATAAATTTGCTGAATTTAAACCTTTTAATGGCTATCGACTAAGTTTTAAAATTGAATTCGAGCACCCTATGATTCAGGATAAATTAACAGAGTTTAGCTTTGATTTTTCTACTCTAACTTTCCTAAATGAAATATCGAGAGCTCGAACTTTTGGCTTTCTGAAAGAAATTGAAACATTGAGGGCAAATAATTTAGCCCTAGGTGGTAGTTTAGATAATGCTATCGTCCTTGATGATTATCGTATCTTAAATCAAGATGGATTAAGATTTGAGGATGAATTAGTTAGACATAAAATTTTGGATGCCATTGGTGATTTATATCTCATGGGTCATATTTTGGTTGGAGAGTTTAATGGCTATAAATCTGGTCATGAACTAAATAATAAGTTGATAAGAAAACTTTACGCGGATGAATCTGCCTGGGAAGAGGTCGAGGAGTCAGAAATTTCAGACATACCGATCTCTTATTGGACTGCAGCTTTAGGTAAAGCTTAGTAACCTTGTTTGACCAAACACTTTATTTTCTTAGGAACAAATCCTAATTGTTCACAAATTTTTTTAATTCTTAGTTCTTCAAACCGTATTCTTGATGAAGCTTCAGAATTAATTGATTCAATAATTAATGTATTATTTTTTTCAAGATATGCAGCAGTTATATGCTGACCTAGGTCACCCATATTTTTCTTTAAACTCTTTAAAATGATAGTTTTTTTATCTAAAGATTCTGAGATATTCTTAAAATTACTTAAGTTATTCTTTAGCACTTCTGAAATGTGTTTCATTGCATTTCCATCTATTTATTTATCAATGATAATATTTTTTACCTTCAGGTTATAATAGCAGTTCATAAAACCTAATAAACTTAAATACTTATATTTACTTCTGATCTAATTAATATCTGAGGCAACTTTTGAAAGAATTATTTAAAAGAATTTTTGGTAGCAGCAATCAAAGGTTATTGAATCAGTATTCTAAGATTGTGCATGAGATTAATGCCTTAGAAGATGAAATTACTGCTTTAAATGATAGTGATTTATTAGCAAAAACTGATGAACTCAAATCCCTTTATGAGTTAAATAAAGACCTAGATAGCCTTTTACCAATGGCTTTTGCAGTGGTTAGAGAAGCTTCAAAAAGAACTATTGGACTTAGACATTATGATGTTCAATTGATTGGAGGCCTCACGTTACATCATGGAAAAATATCTGAAATGAAAACAGGAGAAGGCAAAACTTTAGTGTCAACACTGCCTGCTTATTTAAACTCACTATCTAATAGTGTGCATATTGTAACTGTTAATGAATACTTGGCAGAGAGAGATGCTGAATGGATGAAGCCTATTTATGAATTTTTAGGCTTAACAGTGGGTTGTATTAAATCAAATCAGAATGCGGCAGAAAAGAAAGCAGCCTATCAATGCGATATTACTTACGGCACAAACAATGAGTTTGGCTTTGATTATTTAAGAGACAATTTATCATATGAAAGTGATTCACAATCTCAAGGCAAACTTACTTTTGCTATTGTTGATGAGGTTGATTCGATTCTTATTGATGAAGCGAGAACGCCTTTAATTATTTCTGGGCAAGCAGATCAAAGTACTGAGTTATATCAAAAAATAAATACAATCGTTAACCAATTAAATCCTGCCATCAATGAATCAGAGACAAATGATTATACGATTGATGAGAAAACCAAACAAATCTATCTCACTGAAAAAGGGCATGCAAACGTAGAAACAATTTTAATGAAAATGAATTTATTGGGGGAAGGTGAAAGTTTGTATGACCCAAAAAATATAAGATATATGCATCATATTAACGCTGCAATTAGGGCGCATAAACTCTTTAATAAGGATGTTGATTATATTGTCAAAGATGGAGAAGTGATCATTGTTGATGAATTCACTGGACGAACTATGGCAGGGAGACGTTGGTCTGATGGGCTTCACCAAGCGGTTGAAGCAAAAGAAAGCTTGAGGGTTAAAGAAGAGAATCAAACCATAGCATCAATTACTTTTCAGAACTATTTTAGACTCTATGACAAACTTTCTGGAATGACTGGTACTGCTGACACAGAGGCTTTTGAATTTCAGCAAATTTATGGTTTGGAAGTGGTTGTTATACCTACTGATGAACCAATGATTAGAGATGATCAAGCTGATTTAGTGTATTTAAATAGAGACGGTAAGTTTAACAATATCATTAAAGATATTAAGAATAGGCAAGAAAATAATCAGCCAATTTTAGTTGGAACAGCCTCAATAGAAAATTCAGAATACATCTCAAGTCTTTTAAACAAAGAAGGAATCAAGCATGAAGTGTTGAATGCCAAGCAACATAAAAAAGAATCAACAATAATTGCACAAGCAGGAAAACCAGGAGTAGTAACCATTGCTACTAATATGGCAGGTAGAGGAACTGACATTGTTCTGGGGGGTAATTTTGAAGCACAATTAAAGTTATCTGGTGATGAGCTTAGCGATGAAAAAAAGATACTCCTCAAAGATGATTGGCAGGCAAAACATGACAAGGTTATTGAGGCAGGGGGATTGCATATCATCGGCACTGAACGTCATGAATCAAGAAGAATTGATAATCAGCTTAGAGGACGAGCTGGCCGACAAGGAGATCCTGGTTCAAGTAGGTTCTATTTATCTCTAGACGATGATTTATTAAGAATATTTGGTGATCCGGAAAAAACGCAGAGCATGTTATCTCGAGTTGGTATGGAGAAGGGGGAGGCTATTGAGAGTAACTTACTTACTCGTCAAATAGAAAGAGCTCAAAGAAAAGTTGAATCACATAATTATGATATGAGAAAAAATCTTCTTGAGTATGATGATGTTGCCAATGATCAAAGAGCTGTAATTTATCAATTAAGGAATGACATTCTAACTTCAGAAAGTATCAATGACATGATTGAAGGGATAAGCGAAGAAGCTATTCAAGAATTGGCCAGTCAATACATAGACCCGGATTCTATGGAAGACACATGGGATCTCGATGGTTTGAGCCAGTCTATTTATAACGATTTTATGATTTCTTTAGATCTTGAATCAATTGTAAATCAAGATGATTCATTAAATGCTGACAATATTTGGAAAATTATTTATGAAGAATTCACTCGCAACTATAGCACTAAAGAAAACTCAATAGGTGAAAGACCAATGAGAGAAATTGAAAAGGCTGTAATGCTTCAGCAGCTTGATATGCAATGGCGTGAACACCTTGCAGCAATGGATCATTTAAGGCAAGGGATTCACTTGAGGGGTTACGCACAAAAGAATCCAAAGCAGGAATACAAAAGAGAATCTTTTGAAATGTTCTCTTTTATGATGGATCAGCTTAAATTTAATGTAATTAGTATTCTTTCTAGGGCACGATTCAGAGGCGAAGAAGATGCAGAGACTGTTAATGAGCAGATGCCAAATGTTGAAGAAGTTCAACTTCAACATAAAGACGCTTCTATATTTAAATCTGGCGCCACTAAAGCAGAACCTGAAAAAACATTAACTAAACCTTTTATTAGAGCTCAGGAGAAAATAGGAAGGAATGAACCATGCCCTTGTGGTTCAGGTAAAAAATATAAAAAATGTCATGGGGTTATAGAGCAATAGGTTTCTGTGAATATTAATGAAAAGTTTTTGCAGGTAGTAATTGGCATTATAGGTAATTCGAAGGGTGAGTTTCTTTTATCAACTAGGCACACTAAGCCTATCTACAATGATTATCTAGAATTCCCTGGGGGTAAGGTTAAATCGTCCGAAACAAACGAGGATGCCCTAATCAGGGAGCTTAGAGAAGAGATCACAATTAGTGCTGAGGAATTCTATGCAATGGATTCTATTGTTTATCAATATGATAATCTCGATGTTGAACTTCATCCTTACAGAGTGATAAGTTATTCAGGTAAGCCAGTTGCTAATGAAGAAGAGGATATTATATGGGTGAGCAAGAAGTGCCTTGAGGAGAAAAAAATCTTGCCCGGAAGTGTAGCGGTTATTTATGATTTATTAAGCTAGATCAACACAGAGAAATTTTGAAATCAACATTGTCTTGATATTGTTGATAATTATCTTCCCCGATGCTTTCAAAAAACCGAACGGCAATTAAGTGTCTGCCACCACTAATTTCAGGGAATATTTTTTTATTTTTTAGAAAGATTCTAACAAGTGAAATTTGAGTTCGCCTTTCTATTTGATGATTATATTGACCTCCGACAGCTACTGTTGCAATAGGTTCGCTGCTTTCCCTTATGATCCACATCAATTTATCAATGCCTTCACTCAGTGGTCGGATAACATCAATCCATGTAGCAATCTTTTTGCTAACTAATCTCTTATCTCCTTCAAGAAAGAACTTATATTTAGGTAAATCAAATTCAGCTTTACCGCCTGGTAAAGTATGTCGATGTAACAGAGATGCAATAAATGTATCTGTTCTTAATGGTTTGAGATAATCAATCCCAATATTGACTACTTCTTCTTTAATTAATTCTAGATCTTCAAGGGTATTTATAACCATTTTAGAATCAGCATCAGGAACTGACTGGAATCGTTGCATTTGCATTATATATCTATCCAAATCAGCTAAAACTTCTCTGCGCACATCAGTTCTAGATAAAATTGAATATATTTCCAATAAGGTATGAATTACTGTCCGAGTTTCCCAACTGTCTTGTAAATCAGATGAGAAGTATTTTAGGCGAGCATAAAGGAATTCAGTTCTCATGAATGTCCTTAATCTTTCATTTAATGGAAGTTCATATACTCCTTGTTCCATAAAAAAAACCAGTTGTTAGAACAGTATAAAATAGCACTTAGGGTAATTTATGTAACCTTTTTATTTCTAGATCGCTATAAAAACTGTGTAGTCTGATTACTTCAGTTTTGAGCTGATCAAAACTTGTATCTTCTTCATTAAGAATAACATCATCACAAATTGCTCTTTTGCTCTCTAAGCTTGCTTGGTTTTCGATAATACTCTCAGCCTGTTGTTTAGTGCATTTGTCTCTTTCAATCAATCGTTTGATTTGAGTTTCAATTGAGCAATCTATAAGCAAAACTCTATCCATTAATAGGTTCATGCCTGTTTCAATCATGAGAGGGACAGCTATTATTAAATACGGTGCAGTTGAATCAGAGATATTTTTATTAATCTTATCGAGTACTTTTGGATGAATTATATTTTCCAAGGCTTGTTTTTCTGCTACATCATTAAATATTATGGATCTTAATTGTTGTCTATCCAGCTCTCCATCTGAACCCAGTATCCTGTCACCAAAATGATCCAAAATTTCTTGAAAGGCCAGCCCATCACTTTTGGTTAGGTAATGTGATATTGTATCTGCATCAATGATTTCCACAGATAATTGTGAGAACAAGTCACAAACAGTTGATTTACCTGAAGCAATGCCCCCTGTTAACCCAATTTTTAAAGTATCTTTCATAAAAATAATAAAAAGGTTTAATTCATTACTAGTTTAGATGAAAATAGCCTTTTGTTATAACTGAGTAATAATTATTTAAATTTTCTCATCTGATGAATTTACACGAATTTCAGTCAAAAGAACTATTTTTGAATGCAGGTATACCTATCCTTAAAGGAGCTGTGGCTGCATCCGCAGTTAAGGCTAAGTCTATTGCTGAGCAACTAGGTGGTGACACTTGGGTTATTAAAGCACAGGTTCACGCAGGAGGCAGAGGTAAAGCAGGTGGAGTTAAAATAACGAATAATATTGATGAGGTTGAGAGTATTGCATCTTCCATGTTGGGTTCTCGCCTTATTACCAAGCAAACTGATCAGAACGGATTACCCATTGATTGCGTCTATGTTGAATGTGGAACAGAGATAAGATCTGAATTCTATTTAAGCCTACTTATAGATCGAGCCAAAGAATCTTGGACCTTTATTGCTTCTTCTGAAGGAGGAATGGATATTGAGGTAGTTGCAGATGAAACACCAAATAAAATTCTCAAATATACTGTCAACCCTATTGATGGTTTGAGTGAAGCTGAATTATCTCATATGGCCACAGAACTTGGTTTTATGAATGAGACCACCATAGAATTTATTGATATCACGACTAAACTTTTTTTATTGGCTAAAAAGACTGACGCTAATTTAATTGAAATTAACCCTCTTATTATTGATACAACCAATCATCTTATTGCCCTAGACTCAAAAATAACTATTGATAGTAATGCTCTTTTTAGACAAGAAGTATTGACGCATTATAAAGACCCTAACCAGGAAAATGCACTTGAAGTTAAAGCCACAAATAATGATTTAAGCTATGTTTCATTGGATGGAGATATTGCTTGTATGGTCAATGGGGCAGGCCTAGCTATGGCAACAATGGATTTAATTAAATTGCATGGTGGCGAGCCTGCTAATTTTCTTGATGTGGGTGGGGGCGCAACCACAGAAAGAGTAAAAGTTGCATTTGAAATTATCATGGAAAACCCTAATGTTAAGGGCATCCTTATTAATATTTTCGGAGGTATCGTTAGATGTGATGTTATTGCAAGTGGCATCACAGAAGCTTTAAAGGAATCTAAAATTGATATTCCGATTGTTGTTAGGTTGGAAGGCACTAATGTGGATTTAGCTAAAGACATGTTGGCAGAAGCAGGGGCACAAATAATACCAGCAGATGACCTCACTGATGCCGCGATAAAAATTGTTACCTCAGTAAAAGGATCATAATGAGTGTCCTAGTTAATGCCTCCTCAAAAATAATATGTCAGGGAATTACTGGTTCTCAAGGTACTTTCCATACAGAGCAGTGTATTGAATATGGCACACAAATAGTCGGTGGAGTTACCCCAGGCCGAGGTGGCCAAGAGCATTTAGGAGTTCCTGTTTTTAATTCAGTGATAGAGGCAAAAGAGAACATAGAGTTTGAGGTAAGCATGATCTTTGTTCCTCCCAAATTTGCAACAGATGCAATAATGGCAGCTATTGAGGCTGAGGTGGAATTAATCGTTTGTATTACAGAGGGCATACCGGTGCAAGACATGATCGAGATTAAAGCTTCTTTAAAGAATTCCTCATCAGTTTTGCTTGGACCAAATTGCCCAGGTATTATCACTCCTGATGAATCTAAAATAGGCATTATGCCTGGTTTCATTCATCAGAAAGGTTCTATTGGAATTATTTCTAGATCAGGAACCTTGACCTATGAGGCCGTGCACCAAACGACTAGACATGGCTTAGGTCAAAGCACATGTATAGGGATTGGTGGTGACCCGATAAAAGGTTTAAACTTTATTGATTGTTTAGAATTATTTGAATCTGATACTGAAACACAAGGTATTGTTTTAGTTGGAGAAATAGGTGGTTCGGATGAAGAGAAAGCAGCCGAATATATAAAAGAGCATGTAACCAAGCCTGTGGTTGCCTATATTGCTGGTGTTTCAGCACCTCCTGGGAAAAGGATGGGACATGCTGGAGCTATTGTTACTGGAAAAGAAGGAACTGCAGACAGTAAATATGAGGCATTACAAGAGGCTGGCGTTCATACTGTTGAATCACCCGCACTCATTGGTGAAAAAATGAAGTCAGTTCTGAGTTGATTCTTTACCAGATTTTATACCAAGGATCGCTGTCTTCAATCTCCACAGAAAGATTTGGATCCTTTGACTGATTAGCCAAGTAAATACTTGCTGCTTGTTCAGCAAGATCTGTCATCCCAAGTTTATCGTAAGCCTTTGCAATAACTTCTAAGGACTGAATAGTGGATGGGGATCCGCTGTATTGTTCTAAGGCATATTTGGCTCTATTAATAGCAGCGACATAGGCACCTCTATCCATGTAATGTTGAGCCACATGATTTTCATACTTTGCTAGTCTGTTTCTGAGAAAAACCATTCTCTGTTTAGCATCACTGACATAAATACTATCAGGGTATCGTCTGATTAGTTGTGAAAACACAGAAAAGGCTTCTTCGGTTTTTGTTGGCGGTCGCTTTGTAAGATCCACATCGAATATCTCATGATACCACTCATGTTGACCTTCAAATGAAGATAAACCCCTCATATAAAGTGCGTAGTCAACTCTAGGGTGTGTTGGATTTTCTTTTTCAAATTGCTTAGCTTCATCAATAGCCTCTTCAAAGGCAGAGCTTCGATAATGGGCATAAATTAAATCTAACTGAGCTTGCTTGGCCTGATTGCTAAAAGGGAATGAAGTAGTGAGTACTTCTAGGTATCGAGTAGCGTTTCTATAGTTATTATTATCAAGCGCATATTTTGCTTTTTCATAAATAACTTCAGAAGACGATCTTAGGTCTGTTACTTCATCTCTGCTGCAAGCAGTGATAAGGATAAGACCTGTTAGAAAAAATATTTTTTGTGTATTTTTAAAAATTACAGCCCCTTTTGTTTCCTAGATAGTTTTATTATGGAATTATAGCCTAAAATAAATCGCATAGATTTAGGCATAATAGATTAGATGAAAGAAGATGCAATAGAATTTCTTGTCCTAGCTGAAGAACACAATCAAAGGGTTGATAAGGTGGTGAGCTTATACCTAAAGGAGTATTCACGCGTCATCATCAAAGGTTGGATAGAAACAGAAAATATTCTTGTTGATAATCATGTAGTTAAAGCTAAAACTAAGGTTCAAGAAGGGCAGAAAATTATAGTGCATCCAGTGTTAAAGGAACGCACTGAGGTTAATCCTCAAAATATGAATCTCCAGATTGTTTTTGAAGATAATGACCTCATCATAGTGGATAAACCACAGGGGTTAGTTGTTCATCCTGGTCATGGTCACCATGAGTCAACTTTGCAAAATGGTCTTTTATACCATCATCCTGATCTGAAGTTATTACCTAGAGCAGGCTTAGTTCACAGATTAGACAAAGACACAAGTGGCTTATTAATGGTGGCAAAGAACTCTAACTCTTATAATTCACTGAATACTGCTTTACAGTCAAGACTGATAAAAAGAGAGTACCGGGCAATTTGTATTGGAGAGATGACCAGTGGCGGAACTATTGATGTTAATTTATCTAGAGATCCTAATAATCGAATAAAATATAAAGTATCAAAATTTGGTAAATCTTCGGTCACGCATTACCGTGTTCTAAAAAAGTTTCAAGGTCATAGTTTTATAGGTATAAGATTGGAAACAGGAAGAACCCACCAAATTCGAATCCATATGTCTCATATTCGTCATGCTATATTAGGTGATCCTCTCTATGGGCAAAGGCTGATGATTCCTAAAGGCTCTAGTGAAAGCTTAAAAAAGACACTGCGCTCCTTTAAAAGGCAGGCTCTCCATGCTTGTCAACTCACATTTCAACACCCCTCTACAGCAGAGTTAATCTCTTTCTCATCAAAGTTACCAAAAGATATGGAATCTATCATCAAAGAACTATCAGGTAATGAATTGGATGCAGATACAATGAATAATTTACCGTTTCCTGAGATTAAAGTTTAGAAATTATTCTGTCTCTATCGTAATATACTCAGTTTTATTAAGTTAATTATTAGATTTAGAGATAATGCCAATATACGAATATGAATGCACACAATGTGGTCATCAACTTGATGCTCTTCAGGGCATCAATGAGCCGAGGTTGTCAGAATGTCCAGCTTGCAATAAAACATCTTTAAAACGACTTATTTCTGCGCCAAACTTTCGCCTAAAGGGTAAGGGTTGGTATGAAACTGATTTCAAAACAGGCAATCGAAAGAACTTAGCTGAGAATAAGGATGATTCATCTGTGAAGAAAGACAAAACTAAAGAAGATAAAACTAAAGAAGATAAAACTAAAAAAACACCTGAGAAGAATGAAAAAGTTAAAGATAAAACACCTAAAGATAAAACACCTAAAGATAGCGTGTAATGTCATAATTGAAATAGCATGAAAAAATTGAGAAGAATAATTATAGCGGGTTTATTGGTTTGGTTACCTTTGGGAATTACAGTTTTTATTATAAAGATTTTAATTGATTTATTGAGCCGAACTTATCTGCTTATTCCTGAAGCATTACGACCTGAAAATTTATTTGGCGTGACTATTCCTGGTTTTGGAATCATCATGGCTTTCATCATTTTATTTGGTACTGGATTGGTCGCAGCTAATTTTCTAGGTAAAACATTAGTTGAGACTTGGGAAAAATTCTTAGAAAAAATTCCACTGGTTAGGAGTATTTATGCCCCGCTTAAAACATTTGCTGAGCTAGTTTTATCAGACCAGACCCAATCTTTCTCAAAGGTTCTCTTAATTCAATACCCTAGGAAAGGGTTATATAGCTTGTGTTTTCAGACATCAAAAGACGTTGGGGAAATCCAAGAAAAAAGTGGAGTGGATGTTGTTTGTGTTTTTATTCCAACCACACCTAACCCAACTTCGGGTTATATCATTTTAATTCCAAAGGATGAAGTTATCGAGTTGGATATGAGTGTTGAGGATGCCTTAAAAATGATTATATCTCTTGGTGTTGTTGTTCCTACATCTGACATTGATCTAACTGAAACCTAAAAAAATAAAAATGAGCAAAGAAAGAGCACATAGAAGTCATTACTGTGAACAATTAAATACAGGACATATTGGTGAAAGCATCACCGTCTCTGGTTGGGTTCATAGACGGAGAGATCATGGAGGTGTTATTTTTATTGATTTAAGAGACGCCTCAGGAATCCTTCAATTGGTTTTTGATCCATCAAACAAAGAATTATTTGCCGAAGCAGAAAAGATTCGAAGTGAATACGTACTTTCAGTATCGGGTAGTATTAGGAACAGGCCTGAAGGGACTGTTAATACAGACATGATAACGGGAGAAATAGAGTTATTGGTTGAATCAGGTCGTGTATTGAATCCCTCACTAACACCTCCTTTTCATCATGCTGAATCAGCAAATGAAGACATTAGATTGAAATATAGATACCTTGATCTTAGACGCCAAAAAATGTCAGAGAATCTTAAATTAAGACATCAGATTATTAAGACACTAAGAAATTTTCTTGATGCAGATTCTTTTATTGAGATAGAAACCCCTATATTGACTAAAGCTACTCCCGAAGGCGCTAGAGATTATCTGGTTCCCAGTAGAACACAGCAAGGTGATTTTTTTGCCCTTCCTCAATCACCTCAATTATTTAAACAATTATTGATGATGTCTGGATTTGACAAGTACTATCAGGTGGCACGTTGTTTTAGGGATGAGGATTTAAGAGCTGATCGTCAACCAGAGTTCACACAGTTAGATATTGAAATGGCTTTTGTTAATCAAGATCAGGTCAAAGACGTCATGGAGAAGATGATCAGACATCTCTTTGAAACAGTGTTAAATTACAAATTCGATCAAACGTTTACGCAGATAACCTATGCAGAATCAATGAATCGATTTGGTAGTGATCGACCCCATTTAGGGATTGATATGGAATTGATAGAGGTCAGTGATTTAATGCAAGATGTTGAGTTTAAAGTCTTTGCTGAACCCGCTAAAAATAAAGAATCTAGAGTGGCTTGCTTAGTGTTAAAGAATCAACTAGATATCAGCAGAAAACAAATTGATGATTACACAGATTTTGTTGCTAATTATGGTGCTAAGGGACTTGCATATATTAAAGTTCATGACCATAAGAAAGGGATAGAAGGAATGCAATCTCCAATATTAAAATTCTTAAGCCAAGAGTGTATCGATTCTTTAGCAGGGCGTTTAAAGTTAGAGAATGGAGACACGGTGTTCTTTGGTGCCGATAAATCAGACATTGTTAATGCATCTCTTGGAGCACTCAGAGAAGAACTAGCCAAAGATTTTAATTTAGTGCGATCTGGCTGGTTCCCACTTTGGGTTACTGATTTCCCTATGTTTCATTGGGACCCTAAGGAGAAAAGGTGGATGTCAGAACACCACCCGTTTACTGCCCCTATGACTGATAATCCTAAGGACCTTACTGCTGACCCAAAAACAGCATTATCTTTGGGTTACGATATGGTGCTGAATGGTAACGAAATTGGCGGTGGCTCAATAAGAATTCATTCTCAAAAGATGCAATCAGCTGTTTTTGAAATTCTTGGAATTAATGCTGCAGAGGCAAAAGAGAAATTTGGTTTTTTCCTTGAAGCTTTACAATATGGTTGCCCACCACATGGGGGAATAGCTTTTGGTATAGATCGAATAGTAATGCTTATGACTGAATCTACTAGCATTAGAGATGTTATAGCGTTCCCTAAAACTCAGACGGCAAGTTGTCTATTAACTGATGCACCCAGCCAAGCTGGAAAAGGTCAATTAAAAGAATTAGGCATCACTGTTAAGTCAAAAGCTGATTCTTAAATAAACATAAATTTTTTCTTTTAATTTTCCTTACAGACATTGATAATAGCTTTCTATTTGTAAGGAAGAGTAACAAACAAGATGTCAAAAAACTCCCTAGGTAAAACAATAAATCTTATTTATATTGCTGCTAAAGTTCGTCTAGGATTTTTGATTATGGCTTGTACTCTCGCGGGCATAGCTGTTTCACCTGCTTCGACATTAACACCCCTTGAAATACTGTTATTGGCAGTTTGTGTTTTAGTTGCTTCATCAACTTCAGGCGCATTCAATCAATGGTTTGAAAGAGACATAGATTCAATTATGGATAGAACGAAAAA